>ERZ826396.140-NODE-140-length-108682-cov-6.307714_pt1 | contig 108682 bp, 84 predicted proteins | sample MGYA00519926_ERZ826396 | MGnify/ENA primary metagenome ERZ826396 (study PRJEB31778, sample SAMEA3449230) | human gut metagenome | biome: human gut; feature: human-associated habitat; material: faeces | place: United Kingdom | collected 2010/2012 ... | reverse complement strand
CCAACTGTTTGCGCAGCACCGGATTGATTCGGATGCGAAACATATCCGTTTTCGCAGATGAAACGATATTTTCCATTTATCCAGCCTCCTGTCTAAAACCCGCATATCACAGACCCCTTTCAACCCGTCGACATTGTGGCCACAAAAGCGCCACAATGTCGCAATTCCGCGAGAAGGTAAGATGTAATATAAATCATATTCACAGTATTCACCCAAATTCAAAACATTGTTTGCCTTTATGCTTTAATATACCGTGTATTCCGCCCCTGTCCGATCCGCTTAATGCTGCCGTTTCTCACCATAACTCCCAGCACAGCTTCTACTGTAGTTGGACTGACATCGGGCAGTATCTGGCAAATGTCGGCTTTGGAGATGGGAGTAAGGCTATTCAAAACAGTGGCTTCCACGCGAGCTTTCTTTGTGATTTTCTTTCCATGGACAACAGCAAAGCGTTTATCAAGTTCCTTATAGCATATATAAAGCGTAGAAAGGAAATTCTCTATAAAAGGGAAATAGCTGTTTTCGTTTTCGGCCCAGCCTTCGGAAGATTGCCGCAAGGCTTCATAGTAGTATGCTTTATAGTTGTTGATCTGTTCCTCGAAAGAAACATACTTTCCTGCGTCATAGCCATTTTTATAAAGTAAAAGTAGGGAAAGTAGCCGAGACATTCTGCCATTTCCATCACGAAATGGATGAATACAGAGAAAGTCCAGAATTACGCAGGGAATAAGCAGAAGCTGGTTGATATTGGAGTCGCTTCTGGCCGCCATATAGGCTAATTCCAGTTGTTCCATCGCCTGGGGCGTTTCTTCTGCAGGTGTTGGCCGGAAACGAACCCTCTGCTGACCTACGGCGTCTACCTCCAAAATCACATTGTCATCGGTCTTATACTGGCCGCCATATTCATATCCCGCAATGGACATCATCATCTCGTGAAGCCGAAGAATATCGCTCTGCCGGAAGTCAATGTGCTCATAACTCAAATGGATCGTATTCAGAGCATCCCTATACCCGGCAATCTCCGCCTCATTGTGGTTTAAGGGGGTGCTGTTTTGGTTGACGATGGCGTGGATACGCTCATCACTGGTTACGATACCTTCTATGGCATTTGAGCTTTTGACTGACTGCACCTTAGCAATAGATTCCAGTTCAGTAAAAACCTGCGCGTATTCATCCTTCCGAACTCCCGCCATTGTTTTTAACGAAACAATGCTGGAAGTTAGATTGACCAGATTCGCCGGGAGTAATCCGTTGTTCAAAAAAGAATAGTTAAATACTCTCATTCCACATCCTCCATTTTTATCTGCATATAATATTACCATTTTATATGCAGATAATCAACCCCATGAGCAGCTTTTCTGCATATTTTACTTTGTTTTATATGCAGATATTCTTTCAAACGGTGCATATCACTCCGCAACGTCTTGAGCCATTGTTCCATTTTGAAAGCGCCAACCTTATTCAGATAGGCCAAAGCGTCTGCCTGTCCCCGGAAATAGATATGTTCCCGTTCCATATTGTCGGCCTGCATATACAGCCGGATGAATTTTTCAAGACTTTATATTCCTCGGTTGAGCAATGAAATTTTCCAACTTTATAGTCAAAAGTCAAATGAATCATAATTTTGCCTTTGGAATAGAGGTAAATTCCTGTGTGATTAAGATTACTATCGGTAACACCACATGATATTTGCAATCCCAAAGGGAATTTTTCTTTTTTCATTATCGACATTAGTCTTCTTCTGAACCACTCGCCTTGCGAAGTGAAGCCATATGTAACAGAAGAACAAGTCAGAGTGGCCAAAGCGGTGAACACATTGTCTTTTTTACTGCACCACCAGCCAGAGCGCTTCAAACGTGTAGGGCGCACAGAGTATGCGCACTACGACCATGACAGCTTGAAAGTGGGCGCCAATGGGAAATGGAATTGGCACAGCAGGGCGTAGGAGGAACAACGGCGATGCAGATCGTCTGCGCGGATGCGCCTTTCCTTTCTTCTCCTCCTGTAACCGAGGAAAAGAACGTCGGCTTTGCATTACCGCCGCGCGGCGATCATTTCAAAGCATATCAATATCTGACGGGGCGCGGTGTCTGCGATGAGGTCCTTGCATTCTGCTTTCATACAGGCCGCGTCTATGGCACAAACCGCAAGACAGCAGAACGGGAATACACGAACTGTGTTTTTGTGGGCTTTGATGAATCGGGAAATCCGGCCCATGCGAGGCTGCGGGGTGTATAAGACTCTCGCCGCAAAGTACCACACAAAGGTTAGAAGCATCAGAGATAAGTATCGCATTGGCAAGGCCTTTGGAATCCGCTATGAGACGAAATTCGGAATGAAAACGGCCTTATTCTATAACGAAAGTTTTCGGATACAAACGGAAGTAGTAACGGGCGAATTTGATACGATTGCCAAGAGCTATTTTCGTACCAGCCCTTGCAGTCTGATTCAAAGGCTAAAAGCACGGAAGTGTAAGTGGTGTGAAACGGAAAATGTGGACTTGGAAGTTCACCATGTACGCAGATTAAAGGATTTGAAGGGAAAAGCCCTATGGGAACGGGCGATGATTGGGCGCAGACGCAAGACGATGGTTTTGTGTACCGCCTGTCATGATTTGTTACACGCTGGAAAATTATACTGATTTCTGGAGAGCCGGATACGCTGAGCGGTGTAAGTCCGGTTCGGAGGGGAGTTCTTGGAAACCTACCGCAGTAATACGGTAAGGCGCCGGGTGCTTCCCCTACTTTTGAACTTTATTACGGTGTAGACAATATGCAGTGGAGGTTGACGGGATATCGTTATAAGAGTATTATATGTATATAATAATGCTATATGGGAGGCGACCAATTTGAATATCAAGCCGTCAGCATCCATTCGCAACAACTACAACGAAATTTCGGCACTGTGCAAATCCACAGGAGAGCCAGTCTATTTAACCAAAAACGGCGAAGGAGATCTTGTGGTGATGGATATCGAAGCCTTTTCCCGCCGTGAAAAAATGTTGAAATTGCGGGAAGAACTTCTTGCCGCGGAAGAAGACCGTTTGAATGGTGCACAGGGGTATACGCCTCAGGAGGTAGCAGTAGCAATGCGTCAGGCGATCCAGGAGGCAAAAAAACGGCATGGATGAAAAGGTTTACGATGTAGAAATTAGACCGGGTGCTATGAAAATGCTGGTAGAACAGGCGGCTTTTCTTGCGGAGTTCAATGATGAAGCAGCGGAACGCCTTGTGCAAATGTTCGAAGAAAGCGCTGCTTCTCTGTCACAGTTTCCCAAAAGAGCGCCGGAGCTGAATGATGCATATTTGCCGCCACATAAATATCGCAAGTTGCTTTTTGCAGAGCATTATTTAATGGTATATCAAGTTGCAGAGCGTAAAGTATTTGTGGATTTTATTGTAGACTGCCGACAGGACTATCAATGGTTGATTCGGTGAATCGAAAAGAGTTTGACGAACAGGGCGACCGGAAACGGCCGCCCTGTTCGTTTTGGAGGTGCGAAATCATTTGGATGACAACTGGATCGTAGAGAATCTGGAAAACGCATTGGCGACGTGGAATGAGAAGCTGGCGGAGATCTGGCAGCTTGTGAGCATGACGCCGCAGGAATTTAAAGACGGTGGGATATGGAACATCGTTGAGCAGATCAACGGCGCGCTGCAGGCCATCGGGTATGGGCTGCTGGTTCTGTTTTTCGCCATGGGGCTGTTCAAAAACACGGTAAACTTTCAGGAGCTGCGCCGCCCGGAGGCGGCTTTGCGGTATTTCCTGCATTTTGTGGCGGCGTTGTAAGCACGATGGCCGGGCAGATGGGCGGTATGGCGGGAAATGTGGGCACATTGCCCGGCGAGATCAGCGCGGCCATCGGAAACGTGGGCTTTCTCGCATCCATCCCGCTGTGGCTCGTGACGATTTTGGGCAGCCTGTTCATTACCGTGCTTTCCTTTATCCTGATCATGACGGTGTATAGCCGTTTTTTCAAAATATATATTTACGCGGCTTTGGCCCCGGTGCCCATCGCGGCGTTTGGCAGCAGCGAGACGGCGGCTACGGGGAAGGCGTTCCTCAAGGGATATGTGGGCGTGTGTCTGCAAGGTGCGGTCATCGTGCTGTCCTGCCTGATCTTTTCCGCATATATGGGCAGCGGGTCGCCCGCGGCGCCGTCAGGCTCAGCGGTTTCGATGGTTTGGACCTATGTGACGGAAATAATCTTCAACATGCTGGTCCTTGTGGGGCTGGTAAAAAGCTCGGACCGCATTGTGCGGGAAATGATGGGCCTGCGGGGCATGCGAGCGAGTTTAGCGTCATGTAATTTGTCAGCAAGCAGGACGCAAAGAAGTTGAACGATACCGGCAAGGAAAAGGCCGACTTTGGTGGCCGCCACGTGTGTCTTTGAATGTGTTGATGGAACGTTCAACAGCGGTACGATGCTTAAGAATTGATTCAAAAAAGAGATCGCCGCGGGAAATGCCAAGGTACAGTCACCGGTTTCTATTTAACTGAATGTAAGCGTAACGTCCGTATTTTGAGGACGTACATAGATTTTAGCAATGACAAAGCCAAGTAAATCTGCCATCCAGCTTTTATCGGCAAGGATTTCGGGCAGATATATTTAAGGCGAGGAAAACGGTGCGTTCCATTCGCCCTGCCTTATGGTTTAAACGGCGTACCGTCGACCGGGAAAAGAGGCGTTCTGTTTTCATTGCAGCCAGTATCCTGCCGCGAAGATTGATGGGGATTAGTGCTTTGGCAAAGCAAAATCTTTCATCAAAAAGCGTAATTGTCGTAACTGCCAAATGCGACGTCGCTCGCAAAGGTACCGTAACGGAAAACTGGATGAGTCACCTGAAAGTCTCGCAGCACAGACTTTAAAGAAGTGAAATCTCCAATTTTCTTATCAATTTCAGGTGTTTTCGTGCGAGTGTCTCTCGGTCCTTCCGAATCCTTTTCGCGGAAAGCTTCGTCAAACAACTCTAAATGCCGCACAGTGCCCAAACCATTTATGAGAACCGTCGCGCGTTGCACGTAGCACATGTACCCATTAATGTATTGAATTTTTACGGAGGGGTTGAACATCGCGATGCCGGAATACTTCACATTCTTTCCCACTTGTGTATTCAGATACTTCAGGCTGTTTTCGGCCACATAGCTTTCGATGCCGGTCGTGTTGAAAATGAGCAAATCAGAAAACGCCTCATCTATTATCTCACGGTAAATCGGTTCCGTCAAATCCACGAGCCGTTCAAAGACCACTCGGATGTAATCGTAGAAATCATGTTTGAAACATGTAAGCTTAGTGGCGTCAGGAACCTTAGCGAAACCGCAGTAATCAGCCATTTCATAGCTGAACCGCAGGGTGGTGAGCGGTCGAATGTCCTCAACATAATGGAAAATCCGCTGTAAAAACAGGGACTTGATAAAGCTATCCAAATCACATTTGCGGTTGCGGCCAAAGCGCTGATAAAAGGCGTGACAGAACGTATCCGAGACGAGTTCATCCCAGTTGATGTGTTCGTCCAGCAGTTTGAAAAGCTCCGGCTTATCGTTTTTAAGACCTTTCCCGACATTGTGGTAGATGTCCAGCAGCGACATCTGCACATATTTATTTCGCATGGCTTTTCCTCGGTTTTTTGTGTGTCTTTGGAACTTTGACACTTACAATTAAACCGATTTCATTAAAGAATCAATGCGGATGGAGTTTCGACTTCTGGGACACATACATCACTAGATAATACTGCTTTATTCCCTCAGACTTCGCCATCTGAACAAATAGCTGTTTCCTACGTCATAGCTCCCATACGGTTGGAACACAATATGGACAAGGGAATGCGCAATCCAACTAAGATTATGTGCCTTCATTACATCTACACTGTCTGGAGTATACCCACCGAAGCGCAGTTCAATGATTAGATACTCAATCTATTGACTTCTTCTTTAAGGTTCTTGCCTGCCTTGAAAACAGGAGATTTCTTGGCAAAAATATCAATGGACTGTTTTGTATTGTGATTAAATCTATTATGACCTGAAATCTCGCGTACGGTAAAAATACCCGTCCTTGTATAAGTTGGACAACCTCTCCACTAACTAATGCGTCTTCTAGGACACCATAAAAGGCATCTAAAAATCTTTTCGCTTCCTCACAGTTGTTTCCTGCTCTTTGAGTAATTTGTGCAACGTTGCCCTTTTGTTTAACATAAATTATTGGTTGATTCAAAAGCTCTGTAAGTCTTTTTGTCCGAAGAGTTTTCTCTCCGGACAAAATCAATGATAGTTTCCTAACAGACTGCATTGGGGGGGGATTTGATGTGTCATGAGTCGGGAATGCGTTTGATCGAACCATTCGACTTCCTGCGGGGTGCTGCTCATATGCTTTCCTGGGATTTACTCAAGTCCCCAGCTGTACAGAGGGAACAAGCCTTACAGTATTCTTAATTTAGGATGCATCCGACAAATACGCCTATCATTGGGATGATACATTACGCAATGTATATACCACTGCGGGTGAAAATTAAATAATTTGTTCTAATGCTTGACGTAGACGAGTTTCATCTGCGAGACAAAGCCCGGTAGAGGAAATAAGATATTCTACCAACACCCGGAGATTTTCTTCATTCGGCTCTATACCAAGTTGCGCTAAGGTAGTGGGAAGTTGCATGTGAACCATCAGAGCCCGAACTTCCTTGATGTCCCTTTCACTCGTCTGATTAAAATGTAGTTGCATCAAAACGCCGACTGCCACAATTTCTCCGTGCAACATATGGCTGGCTTCCTTGGTAAACGACCGGCGCACACAATCATATAGCCCATGGGCTAGAGCCAACTGGTTTACTCCGCAGGAAAAACCGCTTACAACCGAAGTATGTAGAAGATTGGTCAAAATCACATCAGTGAGACGGCCAGAAGCAACCCCATTATCGTATACGTTGCAACCCTCACCCATTAAAAAATTGTAAATAGCCTTTGAATTTACAGCGCAGATATATTTTTCCAGAGTACAATCCCGATATGAGGTGACATTGGTATTGTGTATTACTTCAGGCAATTTGGCAATAGAGTCAAAAATCCCGGCGGCTAAAGTGCGCTTGGGAGCAGTGGCAATTACATCAGTGTCGGCAATAACAACATCTACCTCTTTGTTCATGGCTACTGATCCGTCGGGCTTACCATCATCGTGATACATAATGCACACTGAAGAAGATGCCACGCAGGTGGCCACCGAGGTGGGGACACAGATCAAGTCCATCCCGCCAAAGGTGGCGGCGCATTTGGCAAGGTCAAGGCATTTGCCGCCGCCCACGCCCAAAATAAGGGTGCATCCCTCCTGCCGGGCAAGAGACACATATGCATTCGCCCATCGGCGCGAGCAAGCCTCTGTGTGTGCGCATACGATCGGATGGATGCCCTCCGCTTCAAAGGCGCCGCCGCTCAATTCCAGGATGCGTTTGACAGAACCGGGGCCGCCGAGCAACAGGGGCTTGCCGCCCAGCCGCTTTACCTCGGTTGCGAGCTCCCGGATACAGCCATGTCCATAAAAAAATTTACCTGCGCCAACGCGCAGATTCATATAGTCGTTTTGCATTTCCATCAAAATATCCTCCTGTATTTGCTTTTTTACGTTTGAATGCCGCCCGGGTTGCCCCAACACAAGCGCTGTGCATACAGTACCAGCTGTTGGAATCATTATAATTTAGAAAAAATGTTTTTTCAATATAAAAATAAAAATAAAAAATATTTTTTATTTTCTCTTGACTTGTGACAAAATGCATGATATTTTAAATTTGACGAAAAAACAAATGGAGTATTTTCACAAAAAATATTACAAAATCACATGGAGGAGATTCTAATGAAAATGACACCCCGGGAACTCAACAAACAGTTGCATGGCGTCTGCGTAATCAGCATTACCCCTTTTAAGGAGGACGGTGCGTTCGACGCGAAGGGCTACGAAAAGAATTTGCGTTTCATTATGGACCACGGCCTGAACAAAAGCAACGCGACAATTGTGGTGGGCGGCAGCACCGGCGAGTGCGGTGCGATGAACACTGCTGAACGCAAGGAGGTGCTGGAATGTGCTCTTGCTGTATGCGGCGATGCGTTGCCCGTGATTGCGGGCTGCAACAGTACAAATGTCCGCGAATCCATCGAGCTGGCCCAGCACGCCGAGGCGCATGGGGCTGTAGGTGTGATGGCACTTTCCCCTTATTATTACCCTGCCAAAGACGAGGAGTGCATCTATCAGTTTTATAAGGCGCTTTCGGAAAACACGGGCCTGGGCATCTTGCTTTACAACAACTTCGAGGTCATGAACATTGATATTTCAATCAATCTGCTTAAACGCCTTAAGGAGTTCCCCAATGCAGTGGGAATGAAAGAGTGCACGCCCGCATTCTTTAAAATGACCCGGGTCGTACAGGAGATCGGCGATAAAATCAGCGTCGTCAACGGTCACGGTGAATTTTTGGAGCCGTATGCCGCTATGGCGGGCACGGCGGGCTTCATCTCCAGTATGTCAAACTTTGTGCCCGATAAGGCTGCTGCCATTTGGGCGGCTCGCAGCACCGGAGATTATGCCAGGGCCAAAGCCATCCGCGACACAATGGTGCCTTACATGGACCTGGCGGTCAAATATTCCGGCATGGGCGGCGAATACAAGGTGATTTCGCTGCTTAAATACATCACCGATGAGGTGGGTTCTTGCGGCGGTTTCCCGCGCGTGCCTTGCGTGCCGCTCACGGCTGCTGAAAAAGAAGAGGTACGCGGCGTGCTGAAACAGCTGGGACTGTAAAAGCGCCGTTCTTACACCGGGACGAATTAGGGTGCACTTGAAAAACAGATTAATAAAGGAGAATGAAAGATGAAAAAGATTTGCGCAATGGTTCTGGCACTATGCATGATTCTTTCGCTGGCAGGCTGAGGCGGCACGTCCGGTGCTTCGGCTTCCGCTCCGACGGCCGACACATCCGTCGACACGTCCGCCTCGGCTGAAACAGAAACGGTCACCCTTACATTTATGCGCACTGGCACGCCCGAGATCCTTCACGAAATCTTTGACCCTATGATTGAAGAGTTTGAAAAAGAGTATCCGAATATCAAAATTGACATGCAAGACCTTGGCTGGTCCGATGCTGAAAAAACGTTGCAGACAATGGCGGCCTCCGAAACCCTGCCCGACGTGATGTATCATCTGCCCGGCACCATTTTTGATTTAGCCGACAAGGGACTGGTGCTCGACCTTACGTCGTATGTGGACGACGAGCTGAAAAATGATATGTACCCTGCGATGTTGCAGGCGGGCCAATATGACGGCAAGCAGTACATGATTACCTGCGGCGGCTCCACCATCATGCTGTGGTACAATACCGAGCTGTTTGAGCAAGCGGGACTTGACCCGGAAAATCCGCCCAAGACCTGGGATGAATTCAAGGCTGCCTGCGAAGCGCTGAGTAAGATCGACGGAATCGCCCCCTTTGGCCTGTATGCCAAGAGCAGCGGCGGCGAAACCAGCTTTTTGTTTGAATCGCTGTTTACCAGCGAATTTGGCGGGAGTGCTTGGGACAGCGCCACGAACCAGTACGTTTATGATTCCGAGCAGGGAAAGACGGCCGCGGTTAACACGCTGCAATTCATCCAGGATATTACCCAGTACGCACAGGACAGCTATGTGGAATACGGCCGGTTTGATGTACGCACGCTGCTACGCGACGGCAAGGTTGCCATGGTACTGGACGCCATCAATATGGCGAACCAGGTGTCCGACCAGCTGGCCGACGGCACGATTCGCTGCACGGTAATGCCAGCGGGTGCGTCCGGGATCAACTCCAGCGCCGTAAACGTGGGCGGCTGGTACATTCCCACCAACTCTCAGCATCCGGACGAAGCCTGGACCTTCCTGCGCTATATGATGCGCACGGAAAATCAGCTGGCGCACGCTGCCTATGGCTCTGTACCAATGCTGAAGTCGGAAGCGGCCTCTTACACGGATGGTTATATGGTGCAGGTTGTGAAATCGCTTGACAACAGCTATGCAGAAGGCATTTGCCCTCAAACCAACGCGCTGTGGGCGGTGAACGGCGAACAGCTACAGCTGCTGATGATGGGTAAGCAGAGCGCCGCCGATACGCAGGCGAACATTGCCAGCGAGCACGCTGATATTTACAAATAATTGTCAGCAAGCGTCGCAAGGGCCCCCGGATGGGTCGGGGGCCCTTCCTGTTTCAAGTGTAAAACGCGTAAAAGAGGTGAACGGAATGCCACGCAAAACCAAAGCAAATCCGTTGGTTTCAGGCAGGGCGGAGCCGTACTTATATCTGCTGCCCACCATCGTGTTGTTTGTTTTTATTCTGGCCGTGCCGCTGTTTAATCTGTTCAAATATTCACTGGGTGATTCCAACATCATTCAGGGCTTTAAAGAATGGAACAGCTTTGAAAATTTTAAGTATCTGGGAAGCCCAAAGTTTTTGTCCAGCGTTTGGGTCACCGTTATCTATGTTTTTTTCGGCGTGCTCGGCGTCGTACTGTGCGGAACGATTGTTTCGCTGGCGCTGGATAAACCCATTCCCGGGCGGGGCGCTTTTCGCGCCGTCGCCATCATCCCTTGGGTCGTACCGCAGGCCTTTGCGGCGTCGATGTGGAGCTGGGTGGTCAATGCCCAATTCGGCTTCATCAATCAGCTTCTCCGGTCCTTGGGGCTGATTCAGGACAATTTGAGCTTTCTTTCGGAAAATACAGCGCTTGCCACGGTAATCATCGTGCGCATTTGGCAGGGCACGCCCTTTGTGATTATTTCACTTCTGGCGGCTTTGCAAACCATTCCAGAGGACATTCAGGAAGCGGCCGATCTGGATGGCGTAACCGCTTGGCAAAGGTTCCGGTTCATCACATTGCCCTTTATAAAGCCGGTGCTGACCACCACCACCTTGATCGTCACGGCATGGACCATGCAGATTTTCGACACGGTGTACATCATGACGGCAGGCGGCCCTGCCCGTTCTACACAATTGGTGGCGCTCGAAATTTATGCAAAGGCTTTTCAGCAGGACGACTTGGGAACCGCCTGTGCCATCGCGCTGTGTGTGCTGGGCGTCATTGCGCTGCTAAGCATGGAAAACCTGAAAAAGGGAAGGGGTGATGGGCGATGAGCATGAAGCGCAAACGGAGACTCAATGCTTTGGGGCGGTACGGTATCATTTTGTTTTGGATGCTGTTTACGCTGCTTCCCATCTATACCGCTTTTGTGGCCTCGCTCACAGAGTATCAAAATCTGGGAAAAAGCTTTTTGTATCCCACCGACTGGGCCTGGCACAACTATGCGGATGTGTTCACCCGTGTGGACATGAGCAGCTTTTTGCGGGCGACCTTTATTTACGCGATCACGGCTTCGCTGCTCAATGTGGTGTTGGCCACCTTTGCGGCCTATGCCCTCAGCAGATTCCGTTTTCGGGGAAAAGCCTTTTACACCTGTATCATTTTTGTTACGCAGGTGCTGCCTCAGGTGGTCATTGTAGTGCCGGTATTTATGATGATGCAGAAAATGGACCTTTACAACACCTATACGGGTGTAATTCTCACCATTTTGGCCACCAGCATGGCGTTTCCCATTCTGCTGATGCGCAGCTTCTTTGACAGTGTGCCGTTTGCCATGGAGGAGGCTGCCGCCATTGATGGCTGCTCAAGATTCATGACGCTCATCCGCGTAATCATTCCCATGACGCTGCCCGGTATCGGTACAGCCTTTGCGCTTTCCTTTTTTTCGGGCTGGGGTCAATATCTTTACCCTCTGGTGCTTACGCGGGACGCGGCAAAAACCCCCGTTACGGTTGGCATTGCCCGTTTGATCGATAATCAAACCCCTTGGGAAATGGTGATGACCGGTACCCTGATTTCCATTGTCCCGGCGGTCATCATTTATTTGCTGGTGCAAAAATCGCTCATCAAGGGAATGTCCAGCGGGGCGGTAAAGTAAACAGACAGGAGGAGGTTTGATGCAAAACGGGGCCGAAAGGCTGGCACAAAAGATGGAAAAGGGAGGCTTTGCAGTTGGCTTTGCCGTCACATTGGCAGAGCCGGCGCTGAGCGAGATGGCAGGCTGCGCCGGATATGATTTTGTGTTTGTGGACGCAGAGCACAGCCCGTTGGACCGAAGGGATGTTTTTCAGCACATTATGGCGGCTCAGGGCGCAGGCGCGGCTGCTCTGGTGCGGGTGCGCGCCGCCGAGCCTGCGATGCTCAAAGCGATTCTGGACATGGGGCCGGACGGTGTGATTTTTCCTTTTGTGCACAATGCGGACACAGCCCGGCTTGCGGTGGCAGCCTGTACATACCCGGACGGCCCTTATCAAGGGGTGCGGGGGCAAGGCCCGATGCGGGCTGTGCGCTACGGGTTTGGAGAGGAAGCTGCGTATCTGGCTGCGCCGGAAAATTATCTTTTGAAAATTATGCAGATTGAATCCTATGAGGGCTGGCTTAATTTGGATGAGATTCTGTCTGTGCCCGGCGTGGACGGCGTATATCTGGGTCCGGCGGATCTGGGGAGAAGCGTAGCGGCACACAAAGACCTGAACCCGCCTTCGGTGGCCGAGATTTGCGACGACGTCTGCCGCCGTGTGCGCGCGGCGGGAAAATGGATGGGCGTGCCTCTGGGCACTACCCCAAAAAATGCAGCCGATGCCCGGGAGCGGGGGGCACAGTGGGGCGTGTGCGGCATCGACACGGCGCTTCTGGCCGACGGCATGCGTGCGTGCCTTGCGAACTTTACCATGCAGGAGGAATAAGATATGCCGGTATTTGAAATGCCCCTGGAGGAACTGCGCCATTATAAAGGGTGTAGCCCGTGTCCCGGTGATTTTAAGGAATATTGGCGCGAAGCGCTCGGAGAGCTGGAGGCCACGGGGCTTGCTTATACCTGTACGCCTGCTGCGTTTGAGGCGCCGGGCGTGAAGTGCCATGATCTGTGGTTTGTTGGAACAGGCGGGGCGCGGGTGCATTGTATGTTTTTGAAGCCCGCGCAGCTTTCGAAAAAAATCCCTGCGGTTGCGGTATTCCACGGATATATGCACCACGGGGGCGAATGGTTTGAACGGCTGCCCTACGTTTATGCGGGCAACGCAGTGCTTGTCATGGAGGCGCGGGGCCAGGGAGGGCTTTCGGAGGACGTTTACGCAGGAGCGGGCCCCACATTGTTTGGCCATGTGGTCCGTGGTGTGCGGGACAAGGACCCGCATAAGCTGTATTATCGGGACGTATATCTGGATGCGGCCAAGGCGGTTCGTATTTTGATGAGCATGGATTTTGTGGACGAGGCCCGGGTGGCCACCACGGGGAAATCTCAGGGCGGCGCATTGGCGTTGGCCGCCGCGGCCCTGACGCCGGAGGTAAAGCTGTGTGCGCCCATCTACCCGTTTCTGTGCGATTTCAGGCGGGTGGCCCAGCTGGACCTTATGAAAGATGCCTATGAAGGATTTTCCTACTATTTTAAAAAATGTGATCCCACCCACGCGCATGAACAGGAATTCTTTGAGCGGCTGGGTTATATTGATCTGCAGAATCATGCGTCTGCAATTCGCGCACAGGTGTTTTGGCAAACTGGCCTGATGGATACACTGTGTCCGCCCTCTGCCCAATTTTCGGCTTATAATAAGCTTACGGGACGCAAAGAGATGAAGCTTTACCCCGAGTATGGACATGAACAGATTCCATACACAAACGATACGGTTTTTTCCTTTTTGCGAAAATTGTGATCGATACTTTTGCCGTGACGGAGAAAGGAGACAAGTTCTGGTTGACAGAGATTAAAAAAATAGCTTAATATGGTAGTAATAGATATTCCCGGTTTTGGGGAGGAGGTTCAAGATGGCGACAAACGCGCTCAACAACGATTTTTTGCTCAACATCCAGTCGGTCTACCCATCGCTTACCAAGGCGGAAAAGAAGGTGGCGGACTATACGCTGCAAAATTCCAAGGCGGTGCGTTTTCTGTCCATCACCGATTTGGCCGAGGCTTGCCATGTAAGCTTGACAAGCGTATTCCGTTTTTGCAAGGTGCTGAAGCTGCAGGGGTATCAGGAATTTAAGGTGCAGCTTGCGCTGAGCATCCAGGAGGAAGGGCAGGGCGAGGAGATCGAATTGCTGCCCGCCGCGGTGACCAAAGCCGATTCGGTTCCCACGGCGGCCAAAAAGTTGCTGCAAAGCCACATCAACGCGCTTTCGGAAACACACGCGTTGGTGGATGAAGCGGCTCTGAGCCGTGCGGCGCATTATATCAATCACTCCGATCAGGTGCGTTTTTTCGGCGTTGGCGGATCGATGCTTACCGCTATGGAGGGAATGTATAAATTTCTGCACATTATGCCCAACGTTTACTGCTTGTCCGATATCCACATGCAGACAATGGGCGCCTCTACGCTGAACCAACACGACACCGCTGTTTTTATCTCCCACTCGGGAGCCAGCAAGGAGATTGTTCAGATGGCGCAAAAGGCCCACGAAGGCGGGGCCAAAACAATTGCCATTACCAAATACGCAAAATCCCCTCTCACCGAATATATGGATGTGGTACTGCTGTGCGGCGGTTACGAGCCGCCCCTGCAGGAGGGCTCGTTTCCCTCTAAAACGGCGCAGATGTTTGTGCTGGATTTGCTTTTTACCGAGGTGTACCGCACGCAGTTTGATTACTCCAAGGAAATTAACAAGCGGGTTACGACTTCCATTTTGGACAAAGATTACTAAGAGTTTGCTTTAAAGATTGTTGATATAAACCTCTGCGGCGAAACAAAGCCGACAATTTTTGCCTGCGGCGGGCGAAAATTGTCGTGCGGGATTTTTCCTGTCAGGGGCTTTTTTTATGAAAGGAACAGGATATTTCTTATGGATATACTTGTTTGCATCAAACAGGTGCCGGGCACCAGCAATGTGGAGGTCGACCCGGTAACAGGCGTGCTGAAACGCGACGGCGTGGAGAGCAAGCTGAACCCCTATGATCTTTATGCGCTGGAACAGGCATTTGCCTTAAAAGAGTTGTATGGAGGCATGGTGCGTACCGTCACCATGGGGCCGCCTCAGGCAAAGGCCGCGGTGATGGAAAGTGTTTATATGGGCGCGGACAGCGGCGTTGTGATCAGCGACCGAAAATTTGCGGGCGCAGATGTGCTGGCCACCAGCTACACGCTTGCACAGGGGCTGCAAAGCAGAGGAAGGTTTGACGTCATCCTTTGCGGCAAACAGACGACTGACGGCGATACCGCACAGGTGGGGCCGGAGATTGCCGAGCATTTGGGCCTGCCGCATGTGACCAATGTGACGAGCATCCTGAAGGAAAAGGACGGCCGGCTCACGGTTCGTTGTATGCAGGATGGGCTCATCGTTACCCAAACCGTGCGCACGCCGTGTCTGCTGTGCGTGGACGGTGCGGTCAATACTCCGCGCTTGCCTTCTTACCGGCGCAAAAAGCAGTTTGTCGGGCAGACAATCGAATTTTTATCCCTGGCCGAAATGCAGGACAGGGACGAGCAGCATTACGGCCTTTCCGGCTCGCCCACACAGGTGGTGCGCATCTTCCCACCCGAAAAAAACGATACAAAGGAGATGTGGAAAGACAAAGAGCCGGTGCTGGCGCAAAAGCTGTTCGATTTGCTGAAAAGCCGCAAGGCGTTGTAGGAGGAGAAAAATCAATGGCAGGTTTGACGATACATTCCGAAAAGCTTACACCCGCGCTGGCGAAAGAGCTGTCGGCGCTGTGCCCGTTTGGGGCGCTGGAAGAGACCGCGGAGGGGCTTGCGGTGGGGGCAGGCTGTAAAATGTGCCGCCTGTGTGTAAAAAAAAGCAGCGGCGTCATCACAGAGGAGGAAACCCCAAAACCGCAGATCAACAAGGAGGAATGGGTGGGCGTGGCGGTATTTGCGGATTTTGCCCATGGGAGGCTGCATCCGGTCACGCTGGAGCTGCTGGGCAAGGCGCAGGAATTGGCTGCCGTTACAGGGCACCCGGTCTATGCGTTGCTTCTGGGCAGCGATACGCAAAAAGCGGTCGCAGAACTGCTGCGCTACGGGGCCGACAGGGTATATGTATACGATCACCCGGCGCTGGCTGAATTCACCATTGAGCCGTACGCGGATGCTTTTGCCGATTTTATTGAAAACGTGAAGCCTTCTTCGATTTTGGTGGGGGCTACCAATCTGGGGCGTAGCCTGGCGCCGCGGGTGGCAGCGCGCTTCGGTACCGGCCTTACCGCAGATTGCACCGTGCTGGAGATGGAGCAGAATACCGATCTTGTACAAATACGTCCCGCTTTTGGCGGAAACATTATGGCGCGCATTATTACCCCTAACCACCGTCCCCAGTTTTGCACCGTGCGGTATAAAATTTTTTCCCACCCACAGCCGATGGAACGGCCGCGGGGCACGGTGCAGCCCATGACGCTGCCGCAGCCCAAAAAGCCCTATGGCATTCGGGTGGACAAGGTGGAGCGGCTCCCGAAGGAGATGGATATTTCGGATGCGGATACGATTGTCGCGGTGGGGCGTGGTGTCAGGACGCAGGCTGATTTGGAGCTGGCACGGCAGTTGGCCGAAGCATTGAACGCACAGTTGGCCTGTACGCGCCCGCTGGTGGAAAACGGCTGGCTGGACGCAAAGCATCAGATTGGGCTTTCAGGCCGCACAGTGAAGCCGAAGCTGCTCATTGCGCTGGGGATTTCGGGCGCGGTCCAGTTCACTGCCGGTATGTGCGGGGCCGATTGCATCATAGCAGTAAACAGCGACGAAGGCGCGCCTATCTTTGGTGCGGCGCACTACGGTTTGGTGGGCGACCTGTATGAGATGGTGCCCGCATTGCTGAAAATGACAAAGGAGGACGCGGCCCATGTATCATAAAATTGAACAGGCGGATTTATCCGCGTTGGAAGCCATTGCGCCAGGCCGCGTGTTCGCTGGTGGGCAGATCAGCGAGGATTACGGGCATGACGAGCTGGGCGGTGTGGCACATATGCCCGAGGTGCTGGTGCGCGTGGACGGTACAGACGAGGTGTCCGCCGTGCTGCGTTATGCAAACGCAAACAGGATTCCCGTGGTGGTGCGCGGGTCCGGCACTGGCCTTGTGGGGGCGTCGGTGGCGGTACATGGCGGCATTATGCTCGAGACAACCGGAATGAACCGGATTTTGGAGCTGGATGAGGAAAACCTTACCGTCACCGTACAGCCGGGCGTGCTGCTGATGGAGCTGGCCGAATATGTACAGGAGCGAGGCTTTTTTTATCCGCCGGACCCAGGCGAAAAATCCGCCACCATCGGCGGGAATATTTCGACCAATGCAGGTGGGATGCGGGCCGTGAAATACGGCGTCACCCGCGACTATGTGCGGGGACTTACGGTTGTGCTGCCGACCGGCGAGATCGTGGAACTGGGCGGAAAGATTGTGAAAAACAGCTCGGGCTATAGCCTGAAGGATTTGATCGTGGGCAGTGAGGGAACTCTGGGTGTGATTACTCAGGCGGTGCTTAAGCTGCTGCCCTTGCCCTCGCACAGCGTAAGCCTTCTGGTCCCCTTTGACAGTATGGAGGCGGCGTTGGAGGTGGTGCCCTGTATCGTGCGCGCCAAGGTAAGCCCGACGGCCATCGAATATATGTCCCGGGAAACCATTTTATTTTCGGAAAGCTATTTGGGCAAAAAGTTCCCGGACACCCATGCGTCGGCTTATATCCTGCTCACCTTTGACGGCAACGCTGCCGCCCAGGTGGACGGGGAGCTGGAGGCCGTGGCGGAGTTATGTCTGGAGCATGGGGCACAGGATGCATACATTGTAGATACCGATGAACGCAAAAAAGCGTATGGGACGCGCGCGGCGCTTTTTTGGAGGCCATCAAGGCCTCCACCACCGAAATGGATGAATGCGATGTGGTGGTGCCCCGCAGCAAGGTTGCGCAGTTCATCCGTTATACCTATCAGGTCGCGGAAAGCGTTGGCCTTCGCATCCCGAGCTTTGGTCATGCGGGTGACGGAAATCTGCACGTCTATCTTTGCAGAGACAGCTTGGAGAAAGAGGAATTCCAGCGTCGGCTGCAGCAGGCCTTTGCGCTGATGTATGCCCGCGCCGGGGAATGCGGTGGGCTTGTTTCGGGTGAACACGGAATAGGTTGGGCAAAAAGAGAATACTTGGCCCAGCAGTGTGGGGCGGTACAAATGGAACTAATGAGGGGGATTAAACATGTGTTCGATCCCAATCATATTCTCAACCCGGATAAGATTTGTTGTAGTTAGGAGTATTAAAATCTGTATTAGGGCGTATTGAAGGCTATACCGTCTGTTCAAAGGGTATTGAAACCTTATCTGCATCAAAAACAATATTTTTTATCATCAAGGACATCTGCAATATATTGTAGGAAGCTAGCTTCTCCTTCTTGGTTAACAGCAATGACTGCACTCTTTTGTTAGAAAATTGGAATGGCTACTTCGTCAGCCAGGAGGATTACAGTATTTGCAATACCAATGGGTGAGAAGTGAAAATATGTGTAGGAATAATTTTTGCCGGAGCGGTTTTATCAGTCTCTATTAAAATAATAAGAACTGGTTTTTAGAGCTTTGTTTTTATTCGCAAAACGAATTGAACAACTGCCCAAAACTACGGGTTTTCCAGAGAATGAAATATCAGAGATACCTGCTGGAAACCATGACAGTTTTTTCTGGCTGCCACATCTGTAAATTAGTAGTTTATAGCGTAGGTTAACCTTGGGCGCTTATGGGATGTGCTGTCGAACCTCCTCTCAATGGGCTTCCGCCGGGACCCGCAGCAATTTTGAACAGGATGAATAGTAAATCGAAAACTGGTCACTGCTAACAGCCGTTTTTTATTTGTTAAGGACGTGGGTTTGTTGAGAGCTTACACTAAAACAGCCGGAGAGTGTTGTAAAACACAACACTCTCCGGCTGTTCGTATCAGTTTGACACATCTCTCCTTTATTTCCGCCGGTGCGTTGAAATGCATAGCGACACAATGTAAAGCCAGAAACTTGGTGGTGCCGTCAAGAGTTATGCGGAAATTAGTTTGCAGACTCTGGCTGAATGAGGTCAGCCAGCAATAGAGACGTCTTCCAGAGCCGCCTCTAAGTGCTTCATATTCATGTACTTCTTGTTGCCCCACTGGGTGCCGGCTACATGGCGCAGGCGGGCGCAGACCAGCATAAGAGCGGAGTTGCCATCCGGAAAGGTTCCCACCACCCGAGTCCTGCGGCGGATCTCTCGGTTCAGCCGCTCAATCACGTTGTTAGTGCGGATCCGGGTCCAATGTTCATAGGGAAAATCACAGTAGGTCAGCGTTTCCTCAACACTGTCCTCCACCTTTTTGGCAGCCTCTTTCAGCTTCATTTCTTTCAGCTGGGCCACCACAGCTTTCGCTTTTTCACGGGCGGCCTTCTTGCTTTCCTGGGCATGGATCGCCTTGAGCATCTTGGCCACTAATTTTACTCTGGAGCGAGGAACAACAGAAAATACATTGCGGTAAAAATGGACTGTGCAACGCTGGTATTTGGAGTCAGGAAACACTTCTCCCACAGCTTCCAGCATACCCAGGCACTTGTCCCCAACAATGAGTTTCACGCCGTCCAATCCTCTGCTTTTGAGCCACTGAAAGAAATTCACCCAACTGGCCTTGTCTTCTTTCATACCCTCGGCAGCGCCCAAAACTTCACGGTATCCGTCCTCATTCACCGCAATTGCCACCAAAATCGCAACATTTTCATACTCTCCACCCCAGTTGCGCCGCAGGTAGATGCCATCCACATAGACATACGGATACTTGCCTCCCTGCAGCGGGCGGTTCCGCCAATCCTCAATGTGGACATAGGCTTTCTTATTCAACTCACTGATGGTGGCAGGAGATACCTTGCTGCCCCACAGGGCCTCGGTAATATCCTCCACCCGGCGTACGGAGACGCCGGCAAGGTACATCTCGATGAGCGCTTCCTCCACGCTGCTCTCTCGCCGGCGATACCGCTCAATGATGGCTGTTTCAAAAGAGACGCCCTTAAGGCGAGGCACATGGAGCGTGACGTCTCCGGAGGTGGTGGTAAGGTTCCGGTCATAGTGGCCGCTGTGGTAGCCCTGACGGGTCTCATTGCGCTCGTAACGGGCAGCCTGGGTCAGTTTCTCCGCTTCCTGCTCCAACAACTCATTCAGTGTTTCTTCCACGCTGCCACGGACCATTTCCTTAAGCTGACCCTTGATTACTTCCTCGTTTAGCTGTACAATTTTCTCAGACATGGTTTACAGACTCCTTTCAGAATGGTGTGTCGCGACTTCATTCTACCAGAGTTCTGCAAACCATGTCTCTTTTTATCCTCTATTCAATTTGCGCAATTTATTGGACCTTATCAACTTGGTAGTACAATCAGGTTAAACAGTTGGAAATGATGTATAGCATAGAAAGGGAATGATAAAGATGCGGTCCAAAGAAGATATGTAAGATTTGAAAGGTCGTATCTTGACCAATGTCTTAACGGCGAACTAAAAGGTGATGCGATACAAAACAAAGGCGTTGTGGGTTGCGCCCATGGCGAAAGGAAACTTCGGACTTATTAACGATTATCTAAGTCCCGTTTTGGATGATATATATCTATATTGCTACGTTCAGTAAAGTAGAATCATATTGTGAGCCAATTGTTTGCGGATTGTCAAAATAGCTGTATACTTGATATGGCTATGATGAAATATTCTGTTATCAAAGCTCTGATTATTTATAAGCCATATGCCCTTTGCTAATCCCATATACAACGCGTCACAAAATGTCATCTTGACCATAAAAGTGTTTTTTTGAGGGTAGAATTGAAAAGGACCAGCCTAATCTATCTTTGAAGCAGGAAAAGTGGATCCCTTTAAATAAATACCATTGTTGTCAGATGGGGTTCAACCGATAGCGCGGCTTGAGTGGGATTACACAGCACTATTTATTGGTTTTGAATGAGAGGGGAGAGCACCTGAAAACTGTTCGTGCAGCAGCCGACGCAGAATTCAAAAAGGTCGATAATATAACCACAACGGAGTATTGGGGGAGTTCGGATGACGGATACGCCGGCTGGCATACTCAGTAAACTGATAAAAGTCCTGCGCCGGGCATCTGTTCTGAAATACCTCTGGATTCTCTAATGGTCTTTAATGAGGAGTTCCTCCGTAATATAGTTATAGAATATAATGCATTGAGTAGATGGGGAAATTATTTTATAATTAACAAACAAGCATGAGTAAGATATGTCCTTCACAAAATTTAGCCATGGTATATAGTGTATTCCTTTACTTTCTGTATTCTATGTGAGGTGCCAGTTATGCGTCTGACATTGCGTCAAAAGCTAGTGATTTGGTTTTCTCTGGCATTTTGTGGGATCATAGCCGGATTCGGCATACTGGTGCTGCGCAACAACGGAGATAGGTATCAGCAGCAGAGCTACGCCCATTGCCGGCGCATCGTACAGGCCAACATTGACCTGGCCGACAATTATTTTGAACAGCTGAGCAATGTAGTGTATATCGTGGTGTCGGATCAGGACATCATCACCTCAGTCAACTATCGGATGAACAATCCCGACGTAGACTATTCCATTGAACTGTATAACCAGCGGAAAGTTGAGGCTAAAATCAAGCAATTTGATGTACTGGAAAATGTAAAAAACGCTATAATTGTTGGCCCCTCCGGCGAATATCTGTACTATTATGGAGCCTCTCTGGTACAGGGCTACGCCTTTGATGAACAGCCCTGGTTCATGGAAGCAACCGACACAAACCGGATGCGGTTTGTCAATTACCATCCAACGGACTATCTGCTGAATGGCAGCGAGAAACAAACGGTATCGCTGGTGGTCCCAATTTTGAATGCAAGCCAATATTTTCTGGCGGAAACCGCATATTTGCTGTGTGATTTTAGTTTGGAACCGATTCTGGTGGATCCAGGGCGGGATGGAGAGGTGCAGATTGCGGTATACAACGGCAAAGATCCAGTACACATTCCCTCTCAACTAGCCTTGGCGGACAGTCAGCTGGCGGAGCTATCAAAACATATTGAGGAAGGAAAGCATTCATTTGTACTGGATGCCTGTCGGGAGAATCGGTCGTCATATCTGGTGGTGAACGACACTTCTGAAATATCGGGGTGGCTGATTTTAGGTATTATGCCGCTGGACAGTATACAGGAGCTGCGCAGCGCAAACCGTGTCTTTGTACTTGCGCTGATGCTGGCGGCCTTTGTGGTCGTATTGGGTGTTTCCGCTCTGCTGACAAGATCCGTGCTGGTGCCGATGAATGCTTTGATCCAGAAGTTCAACGCCATTGGCCGGGGTGAGAAAAATGTCTGCTTTGAGAAAACCGCGAGTGTGGAGGTAGACCTCATTGCGGAAACAGCAGCGCAAATGTTGAAGAAAAACGATCAGCTTACCGCAGAAATTGTGGAGGAGAGCAAGCAGCGGGTGCAGGCGCAGATGCGTGCTCTCCAGCATCAGATTAATCCGCATTTTCTCAACAACATACTGCAGTCGCTGAAGGCGCTGGCTGTGTGCGGAGACACAGAAGCGATTTCAAAAGTGGCGACACTTTTGGGAAAACTGCTTACATATTCGGTCTACGATCCCTACGACATGGTCCCCCTTGCCAGGGAATTTGAGTATACAGGAACGTATATTGCTTTGCAAAATATCCGCTTTCAGAATAAAATCCTGTATACCGTAGATCTGCCGGAAGCTGCAGAGCAGTTTCTGGTACCGAAACTGATTATCCAGCCTTTGGTAGAGAACGCAATCGAACACGGCTTCATATCCTCGGAAGGTGGACGCATCATATTGAGCGCGGATTTGGATGAAAAAGAGATGTATATTGCAGTGACCAATACCGGGCGGGTGATAGAGGCGGAGCAGGTGGAACGACTGAACTGTATGCTCCATGAGAAAAAGGCGGATGCACAGGGCACAAGCATTGGTATGCTGAATGTGCTGGCACGGCTGAAAAGCTGCTTCGGAAGCGGTGCGGATCTGCGAGTGATGTCTCGGGACGGTATGAATACCAGTATCGTCCTAACGCTGCCGTATGGCAAGGAGGGATGAAGCATGCTGCGCGCAATACTGGTTGATGACGAAGATCTCTCGGTGCGTATGCTGGAGAGTATTGTGGACTGGCGGCGATATGGTGTGGAAATCACAGCCACAGCCAGAAGCGGGAAGGATGCACTTCGCTTATTCAGCGAGCTGCGCCCGGAGCTTATGGTGACAGATATCCGGATGCCGGGTATGGATGGGATCGAGCTGCTGCGCTGTGTCAAGGAAATGGAGCCGCGAACAGAGTTTATCCTTGTGAGTGCTTATGCGGATTTCGAGTATGCAAAAGAGGCGATAGCCTTGGGGAGCGCGTACTATCTGCTCAAACCGGTGGATGAATTTGAACTGGAACGGGCAATCAAAAAAATCGCAGACAAGATAGGCGCCCAGCAGGCGACACAACGCCTGCTGGAGAGTACCCACAGGCAAAAGGAGCTTCTGACGCTGTACAGTTATATGCGCACCGGTGCGGGCAAAGCCGCGGCACAGAAAAGTGCGGGACGCCTGAGCGTGTGCTTCGAGCAATATGCGCTGATTGGGTTTATGCTGAATGAGAGCTCGATGAACGCATACATCGAAAACAGCTTTCAGCTGGACACACAACTTCCTTATCTGCAGGCGCGTCTGGAAGAACAGCTGCGCTGCTGGTGTGACTGTCTTCTGTTTGATTTCTTTGACGCCTCCTGGTGCGCAGTGCTTTTAAATGCCGGTGTCTCGCTGCTGGATTGCGCGGAAGCGCTGGTAGCTTTTTTCACTCAGGAACTGCACATGGAGGTCCATGTATGCTTTACTGAGCTCGAGCATGGCTTGGAAACGCTCCCGAACAGTTTCAACCTCCTGCAGCGGCTCAATCAATACAGCTTTTTTCTGGGAGAAGAAGTGATTCTGGGCTATGGCTACAACTGCGAGAGAGGGGAGTTTGATCAGGTGGCGCTTGCGGCGGCGCGCAAGGCTATGGAAAATGCGATCCGCGAAAGCAACCCGTCCAAAGCTCGCAAAGTCCTTGATGAGGCACTGTCCAGTCTGGACCACACCACGCCGTCCTCTTTGGAGTTCGTTTATGATTTCTGTTATGCGGGAGTGAAAGCCGTTCGGGAGAGCCTCCCTGGGTCAACGAAACCGGAATTACAGGAAAAATTGATGAAAGTCACCTCGCAGAGCGTGCGGAATTGTGCGACGCTGGATGAACTGCGGCGATTCATGGAAGAGGTTTTGGAAGTCCTGCCGGGAGAAGAACCGGCAGAGCATGTGTACAGCCAGCTGGTACAGGACGGAATGGCGTATCTTCAAGAGAATTACGACCGGAACCTCTCGTTGGAGGAAATCTGCAGTGCGTTGGGAGTAAGCAGAAACTATTTTTGTTATCTGTTTAAAAAGGAGACAGGACAGAATCTGTGGGCATATTTGACGGATAACAGGCTGGCAAAGGCCAAAGAGCTGCTGCGGACCACACAGGATAAGACCTATGCCATTGCCTACCAGGTGGGCTATGACAATCCCAGCTATTTTTCCAAATTGTTCAAAAAAGGTACTGGTATGACTCCGAACGAGTACCGGAAGGCAGACGAAACAAAATAATAAAGTACAAGGATATGAGAAGAATCTACCTTGTCCTGAGCGTAGGCGCCCCGTATGATAGATAAAAACAGCCGGAAAATTCCCGGCCAAAGGAGGCGCATTGGATGGAGATAAAGATTTTAAAAGAGGAATACTGGTATGGGGGATGTGCCGCGTGGGGCGGGCAGATGCCATTGGGAGAACGAAGCGAGGCGGATTTGCAGCTGGAACCCAACCCTACGCCCAATCAGGCAATGCCTTTGCTGGTCTCCAGCAGAGGACGCTATCTGTGGCTGGATGGAGTGGAAGAAGTAAAATTCAGCGGTGGATACATCCATTGTCAAGGGACTGCGGAGCTATACCCCAATGGGGAGCAGAGCATGCAGGCCGCCGCAGAAAAACAGACGCTGAGGGACGCTTATCAAAAGGCGATGGAGCGGCATTTTCCATTCAGTGGAAAAATGCCCGCAAAAGAGCTGTTTGAAGCACCGGTTTTTAATACATGGATCGAACTGACCTTTGACCAGAATCAGCAGGCCGTACTGCGCTATGCCCGTAATGTTCTGGACAGTGGCTTCCGTCCGGGTGTTCTGATGATTGACGACGGCTGGGCAGAGTGTTATGGAGACTGGCAGTTCCATAAAGGGCGTTTCCCAGATCCGGCGGGTATGCTGCGGGACCTGCACGGCCTAGGCTTTAAGGTAATGCTGTGGGTCTGCCCCTATGTGACGCCGGACAGCAAAGCCTACCGTGAAGCGGTCCAAAAGGGCTTTTTGTTGCAAAATGAATCCGGAGGCTCTTTTGTTGCCGAATGGTGGAATGGCTTTTCGGTTGCTGTGGATCTCAGCACGCATCCGGCTTGCAGCTGGCTGGACACCCAGCTTGAAGCGCTGCGCGGGTTGGGGGTGGATGGGTTCAAGTTTGACGGCGGAGACCCGACCCATTATGTGGGTGCATACAGTGGAGGGAAAGCTGTAATTCCCAATGAAATGTCGCATTTCTGGGCGGAATTTGGGCTTCGGTATCCTTTAAATGAATACCGTTCTGCCTGGAAAGCCGGCGGCCTGCCGCTCATGCAAAGGCTGTGTGATAAGGATCACAGCTGGGGCAAGACAGGACTTGCGGCCCTCATACCGGATCTGCTGGCACAGGGGATCACCGGCCATCCGTTCGGCTGTGCCGATCTTGTGGGCGGCGGTGAATACTTGAACTTTCAAAAAAATGCCGGTCGGCTGGACAGAGAACTGTTCTTAAAGCATGCCGCTGTGAGCTGCCTGACCCCAGTCATCCAGTTCTCTGCCGCACCATGGAGAATTCTGAACGCCGACCAGCTGCGAACAGTCCATGCTCAGCTGGCCGTGCGCAGACAATGGCAGGAATATCTAGAACAGGTTCTGTGTGAATGTGCCCGTACCGGCGCACCGGCGGTGCGGTATATGGAATATGAATTTCCACATCAGGGTATGGAGCAGCTTCTGGACCAGTACATGCTGGGCAGCCGACTGCTGGTGGCGCCTGTTCTGGAAAAGGGAAAGACCGCACGGGAGGTGTATATCCCCCGGGGCGAGTGGCTCTGGGAAGGAAAACTTCTTCACAGCAGGGGAGAAGTGCTGGAATTTTATGCGCCGGATACATTCCTTATCGTGCTGGAGCGGCAATAAGCATAATTTTGTCTGATTTTATGCGGGTATCAGCGGAATATAATTGCAGCAGCTGAAAAGCTGTACAAAGGAATAAGAGAATTTTTGACAACAATCCGCAATTTATTGCTATGGGTCGGAAATGGAATTGATTTTGTTTTTTCGGACGGAGAGGTATACTGAACTCAGCAAAACAGAGACAGCACCGCCCGAAACCGGACGGGAAAACAAAGGAGGAAACCACATGAAGAAAAAATTGCTGGCACTTACTATGGCCGCTGCAATGACCGCTGCATTGCTTGCGGGCTGCGGAGGAACACCCGCTCCCAGCAGCACCGGTAAATCCGACCCTGTGTCATCAACAGCGGTTCCAGCTGAGCCGGTAGAGATTCGTTTGATGGCCTATAACGCGGAGACGTCACGAGCTACTTATCTCGCGTTGCTGGAGGAAACGTTCCCCAACATCAAAATCACTTATGAATTTGTCTCACTGGATAACTTCAATAATGTGCTGAATTCTCAGCTTCAGGCCGGGCAGGGTCCGGATATCATCGAAGTGGGCGGCGAAACGCGCCTTTTGGCGAACGCCGGATATTTGATGGATCTGACGGGAGAAAACGCCACCAGCAGATATGCCCAGGCAGGGCTTTCTCCCTATACGGTGGACGGTAAGGTCTATGCGCATCCCCTGCAGAGCTGGTATGAGGGCATTTTTTACAACAAGGCTTTGTTCCGTGAGGCAGGCGTGGAGGTTCCCAAAACGTGGGATGCGTTCATACAGCTGCATAAAGATCTGACGGATAAGGGAATCAAGCCCCAGATTATGGGTGCCCAGTCGTGGGAGCCGATGATGAAGCAAAGCATTGGTTTGGTGAATAATGAATTCTATTCTGATCCGGCCAATAAGGAATTCGATGAAAAGTTCAACAGCGGCGAAGCAAAATTGGCAGATGTGTGGACGCCTTATGTGGAGGAATGGAGCCGGGTGATCGAAGAAGGGTGCATCACTCCCGATATGCTGGGCTTGAGCTATGACCAGGCTTTGGACGAGTTTGCCACAGGCAAGGCAGCCATGTGGGAGAGCGGCCCTTGGGCCGTAAATACCATTCTGGAAAAGAACCCTGACATTGAACTGGGTATGTTTCCGATTCCCGGTATTGAAGAAGGCCCGGGCTGGCTGGTCGGCGGCCCCGGCAGTGCGTTGGCCGTAAATGCCAAAACAGCGCATCCCGAGGAGGTAAAGCAAATTCTGGAATTCACAGCAACTCCCGAAGCGCAGCAGGCGCTGATCAAAGACAATGCCGGAAGTTCTTTTTTGACAGGGGTAGATGTGGATCTGGGCGAGATTTATAATGACTGTGCCGACGCCTTTAAGGAGGGTAATGTATATGCACCCTGGACGGCGGCGTGGATTTCCGGAAACCCGATTGTAGAGGGGTACGGCAAGTCGCTGCAAGAGGTGCTGGCAGGCACCAAAACCGTTGAGCAGGCACTGGCGGACGCCGACGCCATCAACGATACGATGCGCGAAAGCCTGGGATGATTTACGGCGGCGGGGCTGGGGTATTTGTTCCGGCCCCGCCCTTGCTGTTTCAAGGAGAGACGAGATGAATACAAAACATCGTGACAGGGTATTCCTGTGGATGATCCTGCCGGCTCTTGCAGGATTTATGCTATTGTTCATTGTACCGACGCTTATGAGCTTTGCGTACAGCATAACAAACTGGTCGGTGTATAACCCGGAGCTTCGGATTGTAGGGATTAAAAATTTTGCACAGTTGTTTTCAGACGAAAAGACCATGGCAGCCATCGGACACTCCATCAAATATGCCATATTGATCACAGTGATCCAAAATACATTGGCGATCTTATTTGCGGTGCTTCTGTCGCGCAAGCTGGTCATGTCCAATATCTTGAAATCAATTTTTTTTCTGCCGGCAGTGTTGAGTATTCTGGTGGTGGGGTATTTGTTTCAATATATAATGACCAGTGCGGATTACGGCCTGCTGAACAATATCCTGCAGTTTTTCCATCTTCCGCCGGTAAACTGGCTGGGCGACAGCAATATTGCTCTCTATTCGGTGTTGGCCACGCAGGTGTGGCAATGGACTGGATGGAGCATGGTAATTTATGTCGCAAATTTAAAGAGCATCGACGGGAGCCTGTACGAAGCGGCAGAAATCGACGGAGCGGACAAGGGCCGGATGTTTTGGAGAATTACATTGCCGCTGCTCTACCCGGCAACCTCGTTCAATGTGCTGATGAGCCTGATTGGAGGATTGAAGGTGTTTGACGCTGTGTTTGCCATGACGAAGGGCGGCCCGGGCTACGCGACCGAAACGATAATGACCACTATGATCCGTGAAGGCTTCAACAGCGGGCGCAATGCTTATGCCTGTGCTTTCGCCGTGATATTCTTTGCAATTGTATTCTGCATGACGAAGGTCATCACATGGCTGCTGAGCCGCTGGGAGGCAAGGATATCATGATAAACGCAAGGGCGAAAAAGACGGCAGGAAATATCTGCTTGAACTTGATTTATGCGCTCATTGGAGCAGCTATGCTGCTGCCAATCTATTATCTGGTGATAACGACCTTCAAGACCCCGGCTGAAGCGGCGGCAAGCCCGCTGGGCCTGCCGGAGCATTTCACCCTGGAAAATTATATCAAAGCGCTGGACGCGATGGCCTACGGCCGTGCGCTTTGCAATAATCTGGTCATTACCGGCTGTGCCGTGGGGCTGTTGCTTGTTTTTTCGTCGATGGCCGCCTATGTGATTGCACGGAGCCCCCGCAAAGTATTTCAGAGAATGTATTCGGTATTCATGGTGGGGCTGATCGTCCCTTTCCAAATCGCCATCATTCCATTGTACAGGATTATTTCGGGGCTGCATCTGATGAACACGCTTCCGGGCGTAATTGTGATTGACGTGTTCTGCATCAATCTGCCGCTGTCAATTTTTCTTTTCCGGGGATTTATCAATACGGTGCCGAAGGAATTGGAGGAAGCGGCTTATATTGACGGCTGCGGCGTCCTGCGAACATTCTGGACCATTATTTTCCCGCTTTTGAAGCCGATCGTATCCACTGTCGCCATTCTGGATGTGCTGGCGGTATGGAACGACTTTATGACGCCGCTGCTGTTTTTGCAGGATCCGAAAAAGGGTGTGCTATTGCAGGAGGTGTATAAAAATGTAGGCCCCTTTTCCACCAATTGGACGTCATTTTTCCCAATGCTGGTGCTGGCGACTCTGCCGCTGGTGGTGTTCTATCTGATTATGCAGAGGAGCATCATTGAAGGAGTAGTCGCCGGTTCGGTAAAAGGATAAGTGGGATGAAACGCAGAGGTTTTTGCCCAATCAGAGGAGGGTAAAGATGAAATTGAAGATATGCCGTTTTTTGAGTGCGGCGCTTGTAATGGTGATGCTGACTGGTCTGGGTACTGCTTTTGCCGTGTTCTCCGAGTGGAGCGTGCGTGTAGAAGCGGAAGACGGCGTTATGACCGGTACGGTGCGGACGGAGAACGTTATAGGCGATTCAGGGCGGACAGTAAGCTTTATTGACAACGGGCCTGCAAATTCCCTGGAGCTACAGGTAACTCCGCAGGGAGGTACAGACTATATAATGAAACTGCGCTACCGCTCTGGAGAAGTACGTGATCTTCTGTATCAAATCAATGGCGGCCCAACAGGCCGGATTTCCGGCTTCAACAGCGGGAGCTGGAACACCTTTGCCAACATGTCGGTTCCCGTTGCGTTGAATCCCGGACAGGTGAATACCGTGCGCTTTTTCGCACCCGATGGAGAAAATGGTCCCGGCTTGGATTATGTCGGCTTTTCCGCATCGGATGTCCCTCCGGTGGATAAGCCGGGCTACCGGCTGATTTTTCAGGATGAATTTGATGGCGAAACGCTGGATGACTCACGCTGGGTGCCTCAGTATCTTTCCTCCTGGGCCCAAAAGCCCGAGCTTGCGGAGCCAACCTATATTATGGAGAATGGGCTGATGCGGCTTCAGATTTTTGCGGAAACACAGCCGTGGTGCCCGGAATATGACGGTGAGACGGTCGTTTCCGGCTTTACTACCGGGGACCGGAATGCGCTGCACAACTGGAATGGAACGAATGCTGTGCGGAACCCAGTGGAAATGCAGGCCACACATTTAAATCAGTATGGGTACTATGAAATACGGGCGAAAGGACAGTCCGGTTCAGCCCGTCACGCGGCATGGTGGCTGCTGGGATTTGAGGATGTGCCGGATGAATCGGCGGAGATCGACATTTTTGAGATTTTAGGCAATAATTCTCACAAGGTCCCGGTCAACTTCCATGCATGGAATGACCCGGATGCCCCGGATGGCGGGGGCTTTTCATATACCAACAGGCAGATGGATTTTCACGAGGAATTCCATATTTACGGCTTTAACTGGATTGAAGGCGGAGGACAGGGAGAAGCTCCGGACAAGATGGAGTTTTATGTGGATGGGGTCAAAACCGGAGAAAGAAATGTAAACATCGACTACCCCGTGCTTCAGCTGTTCTCGCTGTATGAGAAACGGGCTGGGGGCTGGACGGGAATCTGGCTGCCCAAACCATATCCAAACACCTTTGACATTGATTATGTCCGGGTATACAAGCTTGTTCCAGGCGGGCAGGCGCTGCCGAAAGAGCAGCTCGCCATTGCCGAGGTCGAGGCCCAGGAGGTCATGGTATTGCCGTCGGCGCGTCCGGCGCAATATGTTTCCGCCGTAGCTGGACATGAGGGTGAAATATTCACGGAAGCGCATCTTCCCGGGGTAAGGTCGTATGTAAATGTGCTCTACAACGACGGAGTGAAAACACAGGAGTTTGTACGCTGGCCTGCACTGAGCGAGGAACAATACTCCCGGCTGCGGCACGGTGAAACGGTGATGCTGGAGGGAATTACGCCGAATCTTTCTGCAGACGCTCCGGGTTACCAAGCGCCCGTGTTGACGTTAAGGCCTGCTCCGTGGGATACCAACCTGAATCCGAAAGGAATTGAGAACCTGTTTGATGGAGATACCTCCAGTACGCCGTCCTGCTGGACGGAAACGATGGAACCGATGCCGCAGGGAGGATATATCTCCTTTCGGTTTGAAGAAACAAAAACAGTAAACGGTATCCGGTTTTCGGCAAATTACGGAAATGGGCAGGGAATCCGAAGCTGTACGTTATCGTTTTGGGACACTCAGACCGGAGCTTGGGCCGATGAAGGCGTGGAGTATACGATTCCATGGACCTCTGCGGGCGACAACGAGGCAGGTGAAACCGTTTTGGTACCGCTTGCTGAACCGGTTGTTGCACAGGCTGTACGAATCAATATCACCAGTGTGAATACACACTGGGAGAACAAAATCGTGATGAGGGAAATTGAGTTTGTATAGAAAAATATGATACATATAGAAATCGCTCCAGAAAACTTTTGGAGCGATTTTTGATATAAAATATATTTTGGAATGTGGTTATTCCTTTTAAGAAACCATCCAAAAGCCCGCAATATGGTACAGCAAACGGTGTAGAATTCAGGAATGAAACGCAAAAGGGAGGAAAAGCATTTCGCTGAAGAAAAAGAAACTTACGCTGCGAGAGTTCTAGGATCGTTTCTGGACAGAAGAACACTGCCGAAACTAATCTGGCCGCAAAGCGCTGGCCGGAGGGCTTTGTCTGTCCAAAGTTTGGGCACAAACATGGCTGTTTGCTGTCAAACGGGAAATATCAATGCACCTATTGTCAACGCCAGAATTCTGTAACTGCAAGAACGGTTATGCACCACAGCCATGTTTGTTTGACAAAGTGGTTTCTCGCCATATACGTCATGGCTCCGGATAAACGTGGTATCTCCGCAATTCAGTTGGCCAATCTGATTGGGGTGACCTACAAAACGGCCTGAGGAATGCTTCGGGGGCTGCGTTCAGCGATGGAGCAGAGGGAGCGCACCCATGTGCTTTCCAGCGTTGTTGAATTTGATGATGCCTATTTGGACGGGCAAAAAAAGGAGGGAAGGGAGGCAGAGAAACCGAAAAAGCAAAGATTTTTGTTGCGTTGTCCCTGAACAAGCGGGGCGATTCCCAGTACCCCAAAATGAGCATTACAAAAAATATCAAGCAGGCTTCCGCAAAACGCTTTGCCCAAGATCTCATTGCGCCGGGGATATACCACAGGCAGATAACTGGCGATTCTTTACGAACGGGAGGTGAAGCACACTCCCGGTGAGCCTGTGGGCCGGAGCATCACGCTGGCAAAATACATCGACGTCTGGCTGGAGCCAGGTGGCGCCAAAGAAACTGGCGGCCAGTACACTGGTGCGGGATAAGCAGGATATCCGGCGTATCCCGCCAGCGCTGGGGCATTACATACTGGTAAACCTGAACTCGGAAATGTAAAACAGATGCGGTATGCACTCACTTTTCGAGAATTCCCGTTTCGCTTGTGCGAATCAACAATTCACTGAACAGGCTGTTGGCCCATGCAAACCAGGATCGGGTATAGCGCATAGGAATATCCACGTGGACAGATTCATGCATGTATCCTGTACCAGCGTGGCTGAACGTCAGTTGAGTGATACAACTGCGTATCTCTCCCGGATTGGAACTGGTAAGCGCCTGCATTATAATGCCAAGCGGCCATACATGGTTGGATGGAGTATGCGGGCTGCCTACGCCACGGAGAACTTTCCCACTGTAATAAAACGGATTTTGCTCTGACAAAATGAAGGCACGGGTGTTACTGTAAATTTTATCTTCTGGCGTAGTGTATCCAAGATACGGAAGTGACAGCAAACTCGGACAATTCGCATCATCCATAAGTAGATAGTTTCCCAAACCATCGGTTTCATAAGCATAAATTTCCCCAAACAGGGGGTGCCGCACAATGCCGTATTGCTGTATACCGGTTTCAATTTGATTGGAAAGGACAATGCACTTTGTGGCCTCCACGTCATCAAGATAAATAACACGTAACATTTCAGCCGCATATTTTAATGCCTTCACAGCCATAATCTGCGCTGGAATTAAATAGCCATAGACACATCGATCATCTGATGGACGAAACCCGGACCAAGTCATTCCGGTATAAGCAACAGGTGTTCCCCGCCCTGCGCAGGGGAGCGTATCTGTTTCAACACAATTCTGGCGTTCGAAAGAATAAGGTGAATTTTCGTGGTGCTGCTCAAGCGAGAATACCTCGCAAATGCGCACCAACATGGCGTATGTCTGGGCATCGAACGCGCCAGTCAATCCAGTAGTCTTCCAATAGTGATGCAGCAGATAGATAGGGGCACACAAGGAATCTACCTCGTATTTGCGCTCCCACACAAATGGATGCATCTCAGTTAAATCGCGTGCGAAGCAGTGGCCGTTTGGATGCTCATTAAAAGCATTGGCATATGGATCTATAAGAACCATGTGCGCCTGACGGCGCAACACGCCCTCCACAATATGCAACAAAGCCTTGTCTCCAGATGCGTAGCGCACATAATGTGTAATTTGTGCAGCGGAATCCCGCAACCACATTGCCGGTATATCGCCGGTGATGACAAAATAATCATCGTCAATATGTTTAACCGTAGTTTCAATTGTATTTAAGAAACAGGGCCGCACAAGCGGTGCGACCTCTGGCATCCAGCGAAGGTAATACTCCTCCAGCTCAGAGACCTTCTGTTTTAAAATCTCGGGTATTTCCATACCCGCTTTACCCCCAATTCCGTTCATGTCGTTGAATAATTTGATATGGCACCAAAACCGCTGATGGATGTTCTTGTCCCCGGATCGTTTTGAGCAGCAGTTCCATGCTTGTTCTACCAATTGCGTTTTCGTCCTGCGCAACGTGAGTGAATTCAGCTTCCTCTAAAAAAGATTCAGGGCTATCGAAACAAGCAATCATGTCATCACGATATCGTCCGGCCTTCTGCAAACAATACTTTAAAATACGGGCCAGCGTGTATTCGCTGACCATGAAAGCCTCAGTTTGAAGATGTGTACGCAGATATTCATCAACTATAGAAATATCCTGCTTCCAATAAGCTTCACCTGCACTTTCAGGCAAAGAAGAGCGAAGATTTGTGATCCACAGCGATTCGTTTGCAACCAAACCGTAATCATTGAAGGCCTGTTGAAACCCTTTCTGCCTGTCCAACAAGGTAACGGTTTCATGTGCCTTGGGCCGTACCAGAGCAATACTGCGAAAGCCCTGCTTTAAAAGGCTGCAGGTGAGTTCCCGTGCAGCACTAACATTATCTGTACCTACGAACGGTACAGACAGTCCTTTGAGCTGGCGATCAATCGTAACAACCGGGAATTTGTCAAGAACCAACTGGAGAATACGTTCATTGTAATTTTCATCGTGGACGCACATGATAATCAAGCCCTGCACTCCCAGTGCCACCAAATCCTCAATCGCTTTCGTTTCGCGTTCCAAACTGCCACTGGAACAGCGCAACACCATGCTATAGCCTTCTTCTTCGCAGGCGGACTGAATGCTATGCAAAATATGGTAAGCAAAGCTTGGGCTGAATTCATCCAATATCAACCCAATTAAGGGCTGTTTCTCTGCCGATGCGCTGGATATACCCGCGGCATTGTCGATTACAAACGATCCCTTGCCTGGTAAACGTACGATACGGCCATCTTCTGCAAGAAGATTCATGGCCTTTTGGGCGGTAATACGGCTAACATGATAAAGTTTTTCAAGCTCTTTTTCAGATGGCAGCCGTCCACCGGGCGGATACTCTCCGGTATCAATCTGTTTCAAAATCATTTTGTGGACTTGTTCATAAAGCGGCAGCTGCTTCACTCAGATCACACCTTCCAGTGATGAAATAGATTCAGTGATTGCCCGCTGAAACGATGTTGCGCCAGGCAGGAGACACCACCGCTTTATCGGTGCATTGGCTTCCATAAAATGGAAGCGGCGGCTCATCCAGTTCTTCCAGCCTCTCGAAGCGCCCTTGGGCAAAGTCTTGTAAACGGCGTGCCGCAAACAAAACTCTCTCTTTAAGGCCTCCCAATTGCAGCTGCAATATGTCCAGACCAAAAATTTTATTTTCATGCAACCATTGCTCTTCTACTGCGTGCAGCAGAGCTTCAATACAAGGTAAAAGTGCCAGAGCGCGTTTCCGGCAGTTTAGAAGTCCGTTGGCATCGCGCTTGGCGTATGCGCTGCGGATATCCAGCCCCAATGTACACTTCTCAGCTAACAGGCCATCCAGAATACGTTGTGTTTCAAATAAATACTGCCAACGCTGTGGCGCGTGATCCCGGCACTTTTCCATGCGGCGAGCGCAAGCCCGCAGATAGTCTGCCTGCGAATACTCTGCATGGGCGTCGAATAAGCCGCCCAAAAGGTCCTGGTACAGCAAGGCGCGAGTGGGGTTTACGCCGCAACGGCCCGGAGGAGGGTTGTCCGGCATGACAGAAGCGTCACCCAGGTGGAGAAAATCTCGATACGAACCGCCTGTACAAGTGCGAAAACGAGCTTCAAGAAGCTCATCATTATCGTTGTTATTATAACATAATTCTGCCCATTGTAAAAAGGCCGGAAGAACCGAATACAGGGAACATTCATCTCCGTTGTCACCCCATGCAGTGATAATCACCTGCTGTATTCCGCTGCGGCAACAACTACGGTGTGCCACCGGTGCCACCGCTTGACTATACCAGGAATTGGGACAAAGCCCCTCCCATTTCCAGGCACCGCCCGCAAAGGCCAGTTTGTCACAGATCTTTTTGTGGCTGTCAAACATATGATCGTATTTTTCCTGCTCTAGTGTATAGTAATCCCAGTAAATCAGCGTTACATCGTTGCCTACGATATTTCGGATGGAAGGATCCACTACAAGTTCTCCATCGGTATAATACTCACCATGTGTTGCCAGGCGAAAAAACATATCAGACCACATCATCGGTTCATATCCAAATTCGTGTGCAATATCTATTACACGACGGTAATGGCGCAGCATAATCTGCATCCGGTCCTGGTAACCATACCGTTCCAGATGTTTTCCCAAGCCAAGCATATGTGCTTCGTCCATGCCGATGTTAATGCGCCGACTGTGCAGGCTTTTGGCCATTTGACAAAACATGTCACGAATGAGTTCATAGGTTTTTGGTTCATCCACCAGCAAAATATTATCGATATCACGCACGTCTGCATACTCTTGCCAGCGCAGCACACACTCCAGATGAGCTAGTGTCTGGATGCAGGGCACCAGTTCGATTCCGAACATCGCTGCATATTTATCCATTTGCATCAATTCGTCCCGTGAATAGGCGCCGCGCTGGTAGCCAAAATAGGGATGCCCATCGATGCGGTAGGTGTCTTCGGTATACAGTTGAAGCGAGGTGTACCCCATCAGCGCCAACAGGCGAATCAATTCCTCGACTGTTTGTGTGGTGAGCACACCGTTGCGGGAACAATCCAGCATCACCCCCAAATCCTTGTAACAGGGAACTTCCTTTTTAAAAAAACTGTCGCTGTGTTCCGCCTCACCGCACAAGATACCGAGTTCGCGCCAAATCTGGGCACGGACAGAATACAACACCGTGGCTTCTCCATTCTGCATCATACAGCCTGGTGTGTCAGCTTTGCGTAACCGTAGCGGAAGTCCGCCAGAGCCGCGTTCCGTGTGCAGCAGAGGAGCCAGTTCATCGAAACAGTGCAGATCCTGTGCGCTCCAATCAATTAAATCAAACTTCATTGCAATCCCCTTTCGGCGCTAAGCCAAAACAAATTGATTTTGCATTACAGGCGCGTACCCGCACATACAGCCAATCAGGAACATTGTTCGCTATCCGCGCACGTATGACAGTACGTTCGCCCTTTTCCATGCAAAACGCATTATCGGAATAGTATACATCGCAATCTAGTGCTTCAATAACAACATCTTGTACAAAAACATCGGTATCAATAATCAGTTCAAATTCACAGGAAGAGACCATATGGATATCAACATGCAATGCAGCCTGAGGCAAAGCGACGTGATCCCATTCCCCAATCGCCGTCAGATGAAAAATGTTTTTTAATCTGCTGCAGCGTTCATCACTGAATACGGCGGCCAGATAGCAACAATATGAAGGTACTGCAGATAGGACAGCACTCGGAACGATGGCAAGCGGAACAGCGCTGTCGGCAGCCAGGCAAGCATCCTGACGTAGATTCCACAGGACCTTACCTTCATAAGTGGTCAATCTCACCTCCAGTTCTCCGTCCAAATCGTCAGTAGTTTCAGAGCATCCATATATTATCAGGCTGCCATCTGTCTGCTCGCGGAAGCAGAGTACACGATCCTCATAGGCACGCCGAGCGTAGTAATACGCCATTTTGGGTAGGCCATAAAAATCCAGCGATGACATCAAAGAGGGGAACAACATATCTTCTCGGTTCGGCGCAATGGGATCATTGAATTTCCAGTATAAAGAACCGCCGCAGTGCCACTTGAGCGATCGCAGATACTCAATCCAGTATTTGAGCGCTTGTGCATGCGTAAACTGTGTATAATAAATGAGGGCCTCTGTATCGTTGGTCTTGCCGATGGAGGAAAGCCAATCCAATTGTGCCAGCCAAGGATTCCGTGTCAAATCCAATGTACCGTGTCTGAAGTTGAAGCGAGAATACGAGGGCTCTGCTGGAAGGCTGCTGAATCCGTATTCGCTCATAAAGCGCGGCTTGTAATCCAGAATTTTTTTATAATAGTATTCATCGCTTTTTTTGAAGCGTGTCAGATATAAATGCATATCGCCCTGTAAATCCGAATTGGGATCCTCCGCGCCCGGTTCTTCGGGAAAGGGGCTGCACGGCGAGCTGACAAGGAATGGACGGGAAGTATCGTTTTCAAGAACCGCACGCTGGACTGCTTCGCGGTTGACTCGGTTTGTGGGGAATTCTTCCAGCTTGTCATACCAGCGGTAAGCCTCGTCAAGCTCATTATCCGCAGACCACATCACAATGCAAGCGCGATTGTAATTTCGCCGCACAACCTCGGAAACTTCTTCATACACCAGACGAAGGAATGCTTCGTCTTGAGGGAAAATTCCACAGGCAAGCATCATATCCTGGAAAACCAGAATGCCGTGCTTATCGCACAAATCTAAAAAATGTTCCGATTCATAAATACCGCCGCCCCAAATCCGCAACATAGACAGATTGGAATCCAGCACGCGGGCAAACACAGGATCATAGTCCTCGGAACGAATCTCGGCGTAAATACAGTTCAAGGGCACCCAGTTCGCGCCTCGGAGGAACAGCCGTCGGTCATTGATTCGAAACAAAAAGCTGCGTCCGCCATCCTCATAGTTCTGTTGCAGTTCTACGATGCGCAATCCGAAATGAAACTCTTTTTTATCCACGGTTGCGCCACCATGCAGCAACTGGATGCATACGTCATACAAAAAAGGGTCGCCATAAGGACGGGGCCACCACGGACGAGGTTCCTTGAGTGTAAATGAAAAGTCTCGGGCTTCATCGGCTGTCAAGCGGTGTATACATACGGGAACGCCTTTGGCAGATAGCTTTATTTCTACTTCATCCTCCGCACTGCCGTTTTGTACTGTACAGCTTAAATGCAGTTTTGCCTCTTTGGCATCAAGCGTCTCAGTTGTTAAGCGTGCATCGGACAATGCAGCTTCATCGCAGGTTTTAAGATAAATGGATTTCCACAGACCAACTGTAAGGCAATGACCACAGAAATCCCATCCCCAATTCATTTGCGATTTGCGAAGAAGCATACGTGTGGCATCATCTTCGGGGTAAATTCCCTTTTTACTTGTGCTTGCGGTATGCCCCAGAGGCGAGAGCACTTGTATTACAAGGCGGTTTTCCTGCCCAAACAGAAGTGCATCACCCACGGGAAATGTGTATTCCCGGAACATGTTTTGGCATGTCCCAAGCAATGTCCCATTGAGCCAAACGCGGGCGAGCGTATCCACACCCTCCAAGCACAATGTACAAGCATGACCGTATAAGCGCTCATCTGCAACAAAGCTGCGGAAATAGACCCAGTCCTTTTCGTCAATCCATCGCTCTTGATCTAGGTCCTTGTCATAATAATGTCCACTCAAATATCCATACCGTCGCAATGTTGTGTGCACATCTTCCGGTACGTTTGCGTCAATCCAGTCGTTTGGGAAAAAATTGTCGCACATCACATTTTCAATGTGAAAGGTATCGTAATCAAAATACTTCAGTTTGTAGATACCGTTGAGAGTCATGCGCTCCATAGAAGCCCCTCCTAAACAAATCCCAGCCCGGTCTTAGGGCCGGACTGGGACGACTTTGGCTATAATAATGACAATTCGAAGATTATTTGCCCAGATAGGCATTCAGCTGGCTCTGGTATTCCGCGACGACTGCATCTATTCCAGCGGCCTGCATACGGGCCAGAGCATTTTCATATCCCTCTTCATAGGAAACAAGTCCCAGTTTGATCGGATAAATGCTCTGAACAACTTCGGCCTGACAGGCGGCATATTCGTCCGCTACATTGCTGGGATCGAACACGAAGTTTAAAACGACGCTGTTGATCGCGTCGGGCTTTTCTTTGCCCATGATTTCGATGAATTTATCATAGGTGCCCTTTTGATAACGGACGTACTCCAGATTGCCAATCATCCAATCCGCATTGAATTCAAAGGTGGGATCGTTTTTGCTATAAAGATGTTCTCCCTCATCGTTCCATGTCAAGCCCTCTACACCATAGACCATCAAATCATAATTTTCTTGGGAGGAATACATCCAGTCCATAAAGCGAACTGCTTCGGCAGGATGCTGAGAGGTGGAGGATACCGCGGTGTCATTACGGAAAGAGCTGGAACGGAATTGAGGAGCATCCTCATTCAGGTAGATGGTGTCCAACTCAACGCCGGGAATGCGTTCCTGCCATACGTCGACTGTATCCCATAGCTGGCATTGATCGACCCAGATGAAATCGCCCGTCAGCATTGTATTCCAGCTGGACCAGCCGGAGGAGAGTACATCTTCAGGAATATAGCCGCCTTCATACAGTGTGCGGAAGAACTCAGCGCACTGGCGAAACTCATCTGTCTCCAGCCAGTTCTTGACGTTTCCTTCTTGGTCAATGAAAATCAAATCTTTCTGTACGGTGAAAGGATAGGTGTCCAGAGTGCGGAACAGATAGGTGAAAGGTTCCTTGTACATAGGAATGACAACAGGCTTGTTGGAGCCGTCCCAATTTTCTGTGAATACCTTGCACATATTCAGCAGATCGTCCATCGTCTGAGGCGCCTCTAAACCGAATTCTTCCAATTTTTCGCGGCGGATGGTGATGCCGTTGTTCTGGTCGGCCTGTTCACACCAATTGGCAGGAATCGTATAGATTTCGCCGTTGACAGTCGCGGATTCCCACATATATTCTGGAATTACACGCTTCAAATTTTCCGACTGCTCTACATACTGTGTGATAGGCGTAATACCTTCACTAGCAATATAAGAGGTGAACGGTGTCTGATCCTCCATGATACAAAGCAAATCAAATTCCTCACCGCTGGAAAGCATCATATTGACCTTGTCCTGAAATACATCGGACGAAATATATTTGATTTCAAGCTGAAGTCCGATGCCGTCGGCATCCAGCTTATCGTTAATGGCCTGCACAAGTTCAGCATTGTGCTCTACTTCGTTGCCGGGACGCAGATAGGTTATTACTGTTTTTTCTCCGGAGGCAGTGGATGCCGGAACGCCGCTGGTTTCCGTGCTGGTAGATGTGCTGGTTGCTCCACAGCTTGCCAGCATTACCATACTCAAGATAGCGGCAAGAATGGATATGAGTTTCTTTTTCATTATTTTTCCTCCTTTGTTTTAAGACTGCTATTTCTGATTTCTGCGTAATTTGCGCAGATCGGAAACTATGTTTTGTACTTACCCTTTGACACTTCCAATGACAAGGCCCTTCACAATGTATGTTTGTAGGAAAGGATAAAGTAGAATCAATGGGCCAATGGTGATAACAGCAGTTGCCATCTGCAACGATTCAGAGGGCGGATATCCGCCACCGATTCCGCCGCCCTGCAGAGTACGCATAAAATTTAAATCGGATTTCAGCTTCATCAGATAGTATTGAATGGTATACATATTCTTGTTGGTAACTAACATAATAGTATTCCACCAATCATTCCAATAAGCAATGCCATAAAACAAACCCACGGTCGCCAAAATTGGTTTACAAAGCGGGAAGTAAATGCGGAATGCCACTTGACCGTCATTAGCTCCATCCAACTTGGCCGATTCCATAAGAGAAACGGGAATTTCACGCATGTAATTGCGCGTAAGGAATAAATTAAACGGACTGAAAATCAGGTTTGGGATCAGCAACGCAAGATAATTTTCCGACAAGCCTATATTTTGACAGATAATATACCATGGCACCATACCTCCATTGAATACCATCGTAACAAAAAAGAACATAGCAATTGCATTGCTGTATTTAACGGTAGGTGTGACAAGCGCATACGAAGCCATTGCTGTAATACACACAGCCAAAATGGTGCCCAATATCGTCACAAACACAGAATTGATGTAACAGCGCACAACTTCGGCGCCATTTTCAAAAAGGGTATTGTAGGCAACCAAGCTCAGTTCAGAAGGGAAAAAAGAGTATCCGTTATGCACAATAGCCTGTTCGGATGTGAAAGATACAATGACAATTAACAGAATCGGTAGAAAGCAACACGCAGCAATTAAGCTTGTAAATAAATATAGAAAGACTTTTCCGTAGGTGATCCGTTTTTTACCAGTAACCATCAAAACAGCGCCCCCTCCTGGAATTTCTTCTTAGTGATATAGTTCGCCCCCCATACGCAGATAAACCCCATAATTGCTTGAAACAGGCTGATTGCCATTGACTGAGAGGGGTTGCCTGTGCTGCGCAACGTCCGGAATACATAAGTGTCAATTACGTCTGTGGCATTGTAGAGAATTCCATTATCGCCGACGAGTGCATAAATCATGCCGAAATCACCATAAAAGATTTTCCCGATTGAAATGATTCCAAGCATGAGTACAGTCGGCATCAACATTGGCAATGTGATTTTCCAGCACATTTGCCAACGCGTTGCGCCGCTCACCGCAGCGGCATCATATAGCTCTTCATCAAAGCCGACAAGGGTGGCCAGATAAATGACCATGTTCATTCCGAGATCTTTCCAAACTTTTGCGATTACTAAAATAATGGTCCAATATTCCGGCGCATTGTAAAAATTGATAGGAGTGCCGCCAAAAAATTCAATGATATGATTTAGCATTCCGTATTTATTCCCAATGATGCCGTATAAGATGTAATTCACGATAACCCAAGAAAGGAAATAAGGGAGCAGATAGGTCGATTGGGCCACCTTTTTGAAATATTTGTTGCGAATCTCATTGATCATGATAGCCAGCGTTACCGAAATGGCAATTGTGCATACAATAAATAGCAGATTTAATTTGAGCGTATTGCTGATAACGCGTAGTGCATCTTGAGAACCGAAAAAGAATCGGAAGTTTTTTAAGCCAACCCATTCACTGCCGAAAAGGCCTGTTTTATAACTGAACTTTTGGAAAGCAATTAGCATATACGGGAGCGTGCAGTATCCAAAGACGACGGTATACAAAACAGCTGGGATCAGCATGACATAAGCGACTTTGTTTCTTCGGATGTCCGTGAAAAAGGTGTATTTTTTCTTTTTCATTTTCGTCGGCAATTGAGATATATCATATATATCATTTGTGGAAGAGCACAATTTCTGTGTGACAATTTTCCACAAAATATACTGCCTTAATCACTCCTTTTTATTTGTTTTTATCAAGTTCAATATTATTTTATCCTATTTTTTTGCAAAAGTAAACCCATTATAATCAATATATCTTTTTTATATCATATATATCATTTATCTAGACGTTAAATGCTTTGCGCTAAATAGTGTTTGCTGAACAATAAGTTGCTCCAGAAGAAAAATACCTTGCAAATAGTATAAAAGCATGAGTTAAATTCAAGCCGAATCTTGCGCAGATTCAGTAGCAGGATAGACGTGGTATCCCGGAGATACGGTTGCCAGAGAAATCGGCTGAGAACAGCACAAAAGACAGTACATCCGCCGAAGGGCTTAACGGAAAAGCAGACACAAAAGCAGCTGAATAAACAGGCAATACTGTATGAACGGGAGATTAAGCGCACTCCCGGAGAGCCCGTGGACCGGAATAGCACGCAGACGCATTACGAGCGGGCGGGTTTGAACAAGGATGTTTTACGGGGTTTCTGTGATGCGCTCCGAATAAGACTGGAAGACAGGCGGACTTCTAGAAGAAAAAGTGGTGGAGTTCATCCGCTCCTGTATATGCGGGATTTTACCTGATGCAAAGAAAGCGGATTGTATCACGCACGATCCAGTATGGCGGGCATAGCGTACGGTGCGGAATGAAGAAACGATACAAAAGCTCATCACGGCTCCAGAAAGGCGAATCACGAAATACGAGGTCTGCTTCAGGCTGATCCTTACTGCGGGCATGCGGTGATGGGACATTGCCTAGCGCCAGCGAGAACTGCATATCTGGCACAATGCAGTGAAGCTGAAGGACCGGTCGATTCTGGAAAAAGAGCCGAAGACGTGCGAAGGAGTGCGGGTTGTATATCTATCGAAAGAGCGCTGAAAACTGATTCGAACCTGGCAGAAGGAGAGCGCGTGGAAGAAAGTGCAGTGTGTCGGGGAAGAAGGGGAATATCTGTTATTAGGCTATGAAGATGGAATTCAAAGATGTCTCAAAGAACTTTTCTAAGGGAGCAGCTGGGCTCCCCGCGCGGCCTACCATTCGGTTCAGTAGCAGAGAGAATGTTCTCGTCACAGTAGCACGAACAAATAATACGGGAAGTTACTTACACTTTAAGGTGTGGCTAAAAGGTAATGCATAGGTGTGACGGCATACTGCACTGTTTAAATATACTAGACCATAGCTTTCGATGAAAACGATAATGGGTGGACATACGACATGCTGTTCCTAAAGCCTTTATGAGGAACAAAAGGCATGGGGATAGGAAAGATGATGAAAGTCTAGCGTCAAGAAAATAACTGAGATCTTGGCGTATGTGACGAAAATCAGCAATAAATATTTTGCAAATTGGACATTGACTCGGGGGGAGAAATTGGCTATTATTAATTTGCAAACGATAACGTAAACGATAACGTAAACGAAATCTAATGGTGCGTCCATATTGCACCTTGGATGAAAAAGATAAGCGGAAACAGCGAATTCAAGAGAATTAAACGATTCTACTGCGAGGAGGGCGATTTGCTTATGGCGAGTGAGTTGCATTTGAAAAACAATAATCCGATTACGATTAAAGATATTTCGGCGAAATTAAACGTCTCTTCCGTGTCGGTTCATCGTGCTCTGTCTGGGAAAGATGGTGTCAGCGAAAAACTGCGCCGTAAGGTATTACAGACCGCGGAGGAAATGGGGTATGAAATAAATTATGCGGCAGCCTCCTTAAAAAGAAAAACATGCCGTGTGGCGGCAATTTTGCCGCAGGATAATGATTTGTATTTTTCCTATATTTGGAAAGGCCTAGAAGCCAGTATAAAGGAAGTAAAAGGCCTGAATGTAGAAGTGGAAAAGATTATATGCACGGATGAAGCACATCAGCATGAACTTCTCAAACAGATTGCTGATGGAAATGATGAATATGGTGGTGTGATAACATTTTCTTACACGCGCCAGCCGAGAGTTCTTATGCAACTCCAACGGCTTGTTGCCCAAGGCGTTGTAACTGTTGTGATCGATGATGAGCTTAAAGAGCCAGAAGGGTTGTACTGTATTCCGTCGAACGAGAAAACCATAGGTTGTATAGCTGGTGAGTTCATAGAGTTGATTACACCGGAGACAGGCAGTGTATTGCTCTCCAGCGGACGCTTGGATTCAAAAACTCATATTAATAAGGTGAACAGTTTTGTTCACTATTTGTCTGAAAGAAAACCAACGTTAAAAATTCATACGGTGGAAGGCTACTTCAATGGTCCCGGTTCAGATGAAATGATCTTCCGGGAGATACTTCAGGCGTTGAGGCAATATCCTGATACAGTAGCATGTTATGCATTGACATCTCACGATAACCTGCCGATGGTGCAGGCAGTACGTGAATCTGGAATGGAGCACCAGGTATCCGTCGTAGGCACTGATTTAAATGGTATTACAACGTGTTTATTGAAAGAACGGCGTCTGAAAGCGGTGATCAATCAGGCGGCTTACATGAAAGGCTATACTGGTCTGAATATTTTGGTGGATCGCATGGTAAAGAATATAGAACCTCCTCTTCGCATCGACTGTCCCATCGATGTCGTTTTACATAGTAATTTGAGCTTTTTTGAACGCTCGAATAATATAATATCAATGGAGGTAAAAAAATGAAGAAAGCACTGAAAAGACTGAGTAGCCTAGTTGTCTGCGGCACCTTAAGCCTAACTTTATTCGCGGGATGCAGCGGTAGTTCGTCTGATACATCCAGCACAGCTGCCGGCTCCGCGGTGTCGGGAAGCACATCCGCTTCAGCAAGCGGAGGCGAAACGGTCGAAAAGCAGTTCGAGGGCGTTAAGCTGGTGTACTGGTCCAACTGGGAGGCTACCGAGCCGCAGGGCGTGGTGATTACGGAGGCGGTGAAAGCCTTCGAAGAGGAAACTGGCGCTACTGTAGACTTGCAATTCAAAGGCCGCAAAGGTATAAAGGAAGGCCTGATTCCCGCGCTGGACGCCGATCAGCAAGTGGACATGTTTGATGGCGCGCAGAACAAAAGCAACTATGGTGAACGCATTCTGTGTCTGGAGGATTTGGTCAAAGAGTCTGATTATGAAAAAGATACCAACCCGGTTCTGATGGAGCTGAGCCGCAGTTATTATGTGGACAGCAAATTGTATGAGATTCCCTATCAGATGAAGGCAAACGGCTACATGTATAATAAGGCTCTGTTCGAGCAGGCCGGCATCACCGAGGTACCCAGTACTTGGCAGGAGTTCTTGGAGACCTGCCAGAAGCTGAAAGATGCTGGCATCACTCCGCTGACGACAGACGACGCTTATGCCATGCAAGCGTTCGGTATGCATCTGGCTCGCTTGATTGGTTCTGATGAAGTTAAGAAAGTGGTCAATGAAGGCGATTGGGACCGTCCCGAAGTGTTGGAAACCGCGCAGGCCTTTGAGGAATTGGCTTCGAAAGGGTATTTTTCTGCCCAGGTAGGCTCTAATGTATGGCCTACTGGTCAGAATACAGAACTGGCCACCGGTTTGGCCGCCATGTATTGTGTGGGCACGTATGTGGTTAACGAGACCAAGAATATTACCGGTCCGGACTTCCAGTGGGTTTTTTTCGGCTATCCGGAACAGGAAAACGGCATCAACGGGCTAGAGGCCATGGTCATCGGCAATCAGAGTTTTGCTATTACGAATAAATGCAAGGCTCCTGAGGCGGCTTTCGCATTGATCAAGATGCTGACTCGCGGTGAATGGGATGCCAAGTTGGCTGAAGAGAGTCTATCCCTGCCCGCTGACATCAACAATACTTCCTGGCCTGAACAACTGGCGGACGCAAAACCCTATATGGACAATTGCACGGAAATATTTGCAACATCCGGCGGTTTGGAAAACAATCCGGAAATTACCCCGGCGCTGAAGGAAAATCTGATGAAATTGTATGCAGGTGCCTGCACAGCACAGGAATTTGTGGATAATATGCTGGCTGCGTCCAAGGGATAACAGATAACAAAGGTATGGCGGACAGTTTTAACGCTGTCCGCCATTTTTCAAGGAAAGGAACTGCATATGAAAAGAAATCGAAGCATGATCATTGCATTTGCGGGACCGGCAACATTGATTTTTGTTGCTACCTTCATCTATCCCATCATCCGTACTATAGTAATGAGTTTCTTCTCAATCCAGGAGATTACAGATGCAACAGATAAGTGGAAATTCAATGGAATCGGCAACTATATCAGCCTGATGGAGACGCCGCTGTACCGCACGTCGTGGATTAATCTTTTTAAGATTTTTATAATTGGCGGAGTCATTACATTGGGCGCTTCACTGTTGCTGGCAGTCATTTTAAAAAGTGGAGTGCACGGCAAGAGATTTTTTCAAGCGGCAATCTATCTGCCCAATGTAATTAGTGCCGTAGCCATGGCCACCATGTGGATTCAATATGTGTTTAACTCTTCTTATGGATTCCTGACAAATCTATTTAAAGCATTGCACTTGGACTTTTTGGCTGACGTTCAATGGCTGGATGCCGATCATAAGTTTTGGGCATTGCTGATTTCATACTGCTTCGGAATGATTGGCCATTTCATGCTGATTTGGGTCAGTGGCATCGAGCGCATCGGCAAGGACTACTACGAGGCCGCCAGCATCGATGGTGCCAATAAGGTGGGGCAGCTCCTCTACATTACCCTGCCATTATTGAAAGGGATTTTCCGCACGAACGTCATCATGTGGTCCATCAGCGTGTCCGGTTTTTTTATCTGGTCCAAGCTGTTCTCGCCTATTTCCGCCGACACCTCGACCATTGTGCCGATGGTTTACATGTACGACAAGCTGTTTGGTGCGGAAAACACCGGCGATGTGGTACGTGATGCTGGTACGGCAGCAGCCATAGGTGTAATGTTATGCCTGTTTATCGTTCTGGTGTTTACCGTGGTGAACCGTCTGATAAAAGACGATGATTTGGAATTTTAAGGAGGCCCACTATGTTGAAGACAAAGAAAAAGGAATCGCGGATGGGAGCCTCCTACAGCTTGAAAAAGGAACTCTCCCTCATTCCCGGATATCTGCTGCTTGTTACCTGGGTGGGGTTCACCGCCGTCATACTAATTTGGGTGGTTGCCGCCAGTCTCTCCACACCCGCTGACATTTTCAAAGGGACAATTTTTGAATTCAGCAGCGGCATACATTTTGAAAACTACTCTCGGGCATGGGTTTCATCGAATGTGTCAGTGTTTTTCCTGAATTCACTCCTTTATGCCGCGGTGTCTTGTGCATTTCTGATTTTAATCTGCGCGCCGTACTCTTATGTGCTGCAGCGGTTCAATTTCCCCGGCGCCAAGGTTATCAAAACCGCCTTGGCTGCTACCACCGGTGTGCCGGTCATCATGGTGATTATTCCCCTTTACATGATTGTGGCCCAAGCTGGACTTTTGCGTGCAGAGATGACCAACCGCATTGTGTTGATTGCGCTGTTCGTGGCTACGAAAATCCCGTACACCACAATTTTCCTAATGGCTTACTTCGAAAACATTTCCCGCTCGTATGAAGAAGCTGCAGCTATCGATGGGTGCCGCCCAACCAAGACTTTCTGGCGTATCGTGTTCCCCATGGCACAGGGAGGCCTTGTGACAGTGACCATCTTTAACTTCATCAATATTTGGAACGAATATTTCCTATCTCTGATGTTCGTCAACTCCGATAAGCTGCGGCCGGTGGCTTTAGGGCTGTTCTCCATGATTAATGGTATGCAGTACAGCGGCGATTGGAGCGGCTTATTTGCCTCGGTGATCATTGTTTTTCTGCCTACCTTTATTTTGTATCTGCTGTTGAGCAAATATATTGTTGGCGGACTGACCGGCGGTGTGAAAGGATGATTCAATTATGGAAATAAATTTGCAAGCTTATGACGAACGGCGGCGAGAGATTTTAGACAGACTGTCAAGGATTCCGGGCCGGGTGGACTCCATCCGGCTTTACTTGAAAAATATTGAGGCGGTCAAGCGGTTTAGCTGTGCCACCTGGACCAGCCGACAGGATGTGATTGCGGCGGTATCCAGCGGGGAAAACACCGGCTTCGCCGAGTGTATCCTGTCAGTGAACTGCCCGGAAGCAAGCCTCGAGCCCTGGCGTACCGCTGTTTCTTGTCTGCTGGGCCTAGACGCTGGCCGGGCAGCACTGGAAAATCGCCGCCATCAAGGCGAGTGGCCGGAACAGCTGGTAGAAATGATGGAGATAGCCCTGGTGGACCTGTGTGGAAAATTGCAGGGCGTACCGTCGAATCATTTGCTTGGGCTGCAGGAAAGCAAGGCTGTTTGCGGCGTGCATGTGATTTTGAGCGACCAGATGGACGAGGTGGCAGAAAGCGCCCAATGGGCGAGGCAGGAGGGAAAGGCCGCGTATATCAAGGTGAAGCTGTTCGGCGACACCCGGTTGGACTGTGAGGTGATTCGCACGGTGCGCCGTTATTGCTCGCCGGAGGAGACGTTCCTTATCGGTGATGTGAACTGCGGCTACCGCCCGGACGCGAGAGCCGGCGTCTCTTTAGAATGGATTGCCCGGCAATTGGATCAGCTGCGGGAGGCAGGGTTGGATGCTTGTGAGGACCCGGCTTTTCTGGAGATCCCCGAGTGGGTGGAACTGCAAAAGCGGGTGGCCCCACTACAGCTGATTCCGGATTATCCCATGCGGGGCTCCCGCGACTCCATCAAACGAATCTGCCGGGGGATGGGCGGGATTTACAACATCCATCCGGATTCCGCGGGTTCCATCATCGACGCAGTGATATTGGCGGGCCGAATTCGGGAACTAGGGGCCGGTTTGATGGTCGGCGACGACAGCTTAGTAGGGCCGTCGGCCTCCATCTGGCAGCAGTTGGCCTCCGGGCTGGGCGCTCGTTGGGTAGAGGCTACCGAGAAGCGGAGGGAATCTGATTTTTATTACCGTTGTGTCAACGATCTTGCCACTGACAGTACTCACAACCCTATTTTTATTCAGTGGAAAAAAGGGTTCGGTATCAATTTGGATGAAGCTCGGTTGGCCCGTGAAGTGGATAGTACGGTTGAGGTAAAGCGATGAATAAAAAGAAAAACCTGTTGTTCATTTTTGCGGACCAGTGGCGGGCCGATGCGATAGGCTACGCTCAGGCTGACCCAGTGCACACGCCCAATATGGACGCGTTCTGCACCGATGCAACCTACTGTGACCATGCGTTCAGTACTTTCCCGGTGTGCACAGCTCACCGTGCCAGCCTGATAACTGGCCGGTACCCACTCTCTATGGGGATTTTTACCAACTGCAAAAACGGTCTGTCCATGCGGTTGAAAGACGAGGAGATCGGAGTGGGCCAGATGCTGAAGGATGCAGATTATCAGACCGCCTACATCGGTAAGTGGCATTTGGATGAGCCGGAGCAGAACCACTGCCGGCAACCCGTTTCCGGCGCACGGAACTGGGACGCCTTTACGCCGCCGGGGGTGCGTCGCCATGGCTTTGACTACTGGTACTCCTACGGTACTTACGACGTCCACCTGAAGCCCCATTACTGGCGAGACACGCCGAAGATGATTTGTGCGGATGAGTGGTCAGTGCAGCATGAGACCAGCAAGGCCATCGAATACCTGAGAGACGTTAGGGATAAGGAGCGGCCGTTCGCGCTATACATCTCTTGGAACCCACCCCACAGTCCATACGATCAAGTACCGCAGAAGTATCTGGATTTGTATCCTGATGTAACGCTGAAAGATAACGTGTGCCTGAAAGATATCCATCATCATACAGGGGAGCCGGTGCCTTATACACCAGAGCAGATGAAACTCGCTACCCGGCAGTACTATGCGGCGGTCAGCGGTTTAGACGATCAGTTTGGCCGTCTGGTAGCATACCTCAAAAATGCCGGCTTATACGATGACACAGTAATCGTGCTCTCGGCGGACCATGGAGACATGATGGGTTCTCATGGCCTCATTGGAAAGTACGTCTGGTATGAGGAATCTATTCGCATTCCTTTCGTTGTGCGCGTTCCCGGCAATGAAAAACGCCGGTGCCGCACCTGCATCGCCAGCCAGGATATGACGCCTACGCTGCTGGGGATTCTGGGGGTATCTATTCCTTCCACGGTGGAGGGCGAGGATTGCTCGTCTTACCTGCTCACAGAAAAGGAGGATCTGGAGAAGGCCAGCTATTTGTGTGCCTGCCCAGGCCGGGATATCTTTTTGAAAAATTTTGCTCGGGCGGGCAAGGATCCCAAGGCGTTCGGATGGCGCGGGGTGCGCACGCAGGACTACACCTATGTGATTGAACTGGGCTATGATGTGATGCCCCGGCCGGCTCGTTACCTGTACTGCACGGCGGCCGATCCTCAGCAGATGCATCCTCTGGCGTTGGACGTGCCAGAGAACCGACGCTTAGCTCGACAGATGGAAGATAGTGTAATAGCATGGATGAATCGCCAGAAAGACGGATTTGCCGAAAATTGGCGGAGGGGGGTGGAATCAATATGACTGGTCCAAGAGAGGTCCAGTGGAGGCGCTTCTGCGAGACCATGGCACCGCAGCGCGACGAGTTGGAACGACGCGCCGCGCTGTGCCGGGCATTGTGGCCGCAAGATTGCGCCTTGACGATGAAAACGGCTGGTGAATTGCGAGAGAACACTTTTTTGTTCCAGTTGCCTTGGGATATGGAGCAGACGTATCAGCCAGTACACTTTGAAAATGGAATCGACTGGGGCTTTGTGCTCAATGGAGATCAGGAATTCACTTTTCAGATGAACCGTCACCGCTATTGGATATGTCTCGGGCAGGCGTACGCCCTGACCGGAGACGAGACTTACGCCGAATGCTTTGTGAACCAGCTGACAGATTGGATCGAAAAAGAGCCTTGGAGGAAAGATGCGGCGGATACCACTTGGCGTACGCTCGATGCTGGCCTCCGGGCAGATTATTGGGTACGGGCTATGGCCTTGTGTGCTCGCAGCGCTGCTGTGACTCCGCAGGTGGTGGAGCGTTTTCTGGAGGGCCTGGAGATACATGCAAACCGCTTGGCGGAAAACCCTCGCATAGGTTTTTCCACTAAAAGCAATTGGGGCGTAATGGAGTACACTGGCCTGTATATGGTGGCTTGGCTATTGAATCGTCCGGAGGATGTGGAACGGGCTAGACTCTTTCTGAGAAAGGCGCTGCACACGCAGTTTATGGATGACGGGATGCAGTGGGAAGCTTCCCCGATGTATCACAATGAGGTATTGATGAGTACCCTGGAGGCTCTGCGTTTAGCGCGTCTGTGGGGAGATACACTGTTCTCACAAGAGGAAATAGAGATAATTCGAAAGGCTGCTTATGCCACTATGCTGTTGCAGACGCCGGCACATCACCAGCCGATGGTGGGCGATTCCGATGACACCGATGTGCGGGATATTCTGACTCAGGCTGCACTTCTGCTGGAGGATGGTGTGCTGAAAGGCGGGGCCTTTGACCGACTGGACTACGAGAGTATCTGGCTGTTAGGGGCTGAAGAAGATGTCCGGTATCAGTCCATTGCACCGCAGGCACTCAAAGGAGGCGTGACAGAGCTTTCTTCCAGTGGACAGGTAATTCTGCGTACTGGCTGGGACATCAAAGTGGACTGGCTATACTTTAAAAATGGCCCACTAGGTGGTGGCCACGGCCATCAGGATAAACTGCATGTGGGACTGTGGCTGGACGGGGAGGAAATCTTGACTGATGGCGGGCGCTACACTTATACTGATACGCAGGAGCGGTATTGGCTGAAATCCGCAGCCGCGCACAATGTTCCCCTGGCGGACGCAGAGGAATACGCGGACAGCATCGATTCCTGGGGTTATCGGACATTGCCCCAGGCCCTTCCAAACAGGGTCTGCCACAAGGGCGAATATTTCTTTGTGGAAGGCTCTCATACCGGCTATGTCGCTCAGGGGATACTGCTATGCCGTCGGATACTGGTGGTCTCCTCCGATATATTTGTGATTAATGACACTTGGATTGGGCGGCATCCGCGGGAGACGTCGCAGCACTTCCACTTTGCGGAAACTGTTCGTCTAAATACGACATCCCAAGGGCTGGAAGGGATCGGAGCCACGAGTCGCTTTTCGATGCAGTTTTTTGCGCAGGAGCAGTTTGTTCGCATGAAACTGGGAACCGCTCCGCTGGCAAGGCATTATAACAAAATGAAGCAGGTGCCGGACCTGACGGTCAACGCTGAAAACTGCGGGGCCATGACCACAATTCTGGTACGCCGCCGGGATACATCTCCCGTGAGAATTACACCGCAGTCTGTGTACAACGAAGCGTATTCCCATGAGCTTGTCCCGCAACAGGCTGAGGGTTTTGTAATCGAAGCCAACGGGCGCCGCCATGGAGTGGTGTTTTTGTATCAGGACGTGGGAAATACTGAGGACTACAATGGGATTTGTGGCGCTTACGGGCTGGGCCGTGTGATGGCCTGTGACCTAAACCAGGCATCGCGGCAAATGATAGTGTTGCAATGGTGACAAAGAAGAAGATTGAAACATTTTGATCTAAGCACCGTTCTGAAAAAGGGCGCACAAAACCGAGCCCATCAAAGAGCGGGGAAAATTAAAAGTTTGCTTAAAACCTGAGCGGTAGGGGAGGCAGTAAGCAAACAGCTTTGGCGCTGACGGATGAAGATGGCATCTTCCACAGAAACCTTCCGGTGTGTAGGAGGGCAGGTCGCTCTTACGGTAGAGTTCAGCGTTGTAGGTTTCATTCTTCTTGAATATATTGTAAATTGCGATGAACAGCATCTTGGCGACGGCGATAATCGCTTTTTTGTGTCCGCTATTCGTATTGGCTATGCAGGCAACGATAAAAGATTTTGGACACCCATGCTACAGCAGATGCGGTAAACGATTTTGCATATAATGCGTCCCCTCAAAACAGTATTTAAGGGAACAGGCAGGGACTGGACACTCGCTGAAAGATTGAAGCAGGCTGTTTCTCCAAAGATAAGGTTGTAGGGTTTAACACTCTAATTGCTGATGCTTGAAGCAGTATCCGGCTCGCAAATGGCTCAGTCCCGCACAAAGCTGAGTCCACGCACCCTTACATGCTGTGTAGTGAGCCTGCATTCTTAAGCCTGTTTTAACAAATTACGATTTGCTGCGTTAGAGGCACCGTGCTTCATGCTCTTTGGCCTCTTGAAGCGTGGCGGAAAGGTATGGTCATAATGATAGATAAATGGATACCCCTTGAGCGGGTTCTGCGGTTCCCGGAGGTGACACCGGAACAAGTGACCGCTGCGCTGCAGCAGTGTGTGGATCAGGTCCGAAATAATCTGCCGGTCTTTGAGGCTAAATTTCCCGCAGCGAACAGTGAACATAATTTTTACACACCAGGACCTAACACAGACTGGACCTCAGGTTTCTGGACGGGCGAAGTGTGGTTGGCTTATGAAAATGCGAAAAATGACAGTGATCGCTTTTTGTTCCGTAAAGCAGGGGATTGCCAGGTGGACTCGTTTTTAAAACGTATTAACATCAAACACTACGTGGACCACCACGATATGGGATTTTTGTACATTCCTTCTTGTGTGGCGGCCTACAAGCTCACTGGAAGCGTCTCGGCGCGCGAGGCTGCCCTGAAGGCCGCTAACCAGTTGATCACTCGTTATCGACCAATAGGTGAATACATCCAGGCTTGGGGTACCATGGACGACCCTAATAACCACCGCCTGATTATTGACTGCCTGCTTAATATCCCGCTTCTATATTGGGCCACTGAGGTCACTGGGGATGGGAAATATCGGGAAGTGGCAGAAAAACATATCCACACCACCATGAAGCATATCATTCGGGAAGATGGTTCTACTTGGCATACAGTGTTCTTTGATTCGAATACAGGAGGTTTTGTACGCGGCGCGACCTGTCAGGGCTACCGCGACAGCTCTGCTTGGGCGCGCGGCCAGGCGTGGGGGATTTACGGTACGGCTATCGCCTATAAAAACACAGGGAGAGCTGAATATATCAACTATTTTAAACGTATTGCTCAATATTTCCTGACCCACTTGCCTGACGATCTGTGTCCCTATTGGGATCTTGGCTTTGGGAATGGAGACGAAGCCGATCAGCCGAGGGATTCTTCTTCTTCGGCCATTGTTTGTTGTGGCTTTTTAGAGATGAGTAAATACCTGCCTCAGGAAGATGCGGAGTATTATACCTCTTTGGCAAAAAGGTTGGTGGCGGCACTAATACGTGGTTATCAGGTAAAAAATGATTGTGTTTCCAACGGACAGTTGCTTCATGGCACCTATGCCAAGAAAACACCTTATAATACCTGTGTGAACGCAGGTGTGGACGAGTGCGTAATCTGGGGAGACTATTATTTTATGGAGGCTTTGACGCGTTTGAAAAATCCGAATTGGGAGATGTATTGGTGATTTGGTGTTTCTGTAAAATGAGAGAAACCAAACAAAGGATGGGATGAAGTTGGAAACAGTCAGCTTAAAGGTATTAAGCGCAATGGGGCAGACAAAAGCGGCCTGCGCAGAAGAAAAACAAACGAGCTTGGTTTATGATGAAGAATACGAGCCGGGCGACCGCATTATGCTTTCGGTAAGCAAAGCGGGTGGGTACTATGTACTGCAATTAGAGGACACGCTGGCGCCGGCTCTGGTATATGTTACACGGCCAGAGGTGGAATACAGGATTCCGCATGGCGATGACCGCATCGTCTTTTCACCCAAGAGCTTTTCCGGCAGCCGTCACCTTATCCGTGCGCGCATCGCCCGCCCGGAAGAGGTCGCTGCGCGGCGGAACCTGGCGTTCAATCCCTATGACCGGCACGGCGATACGGGCATTTACCCGCATGCGAGAGCCAATGTGGAAACACGCGGGGAGGCTGTGTTCGCGGCCTACAATGCAATCGACGGCATTTATGAAAACGGCTCTCACGGCGAATGGCCTTACCAGAGCTGGGGCATCAACCGGGACCCGAACGCGGAATGGACGCTTTCCTTCGGCAGGCCAGTGGGCATCGACGAACTGCGGCTGACACTGCGGGCGGACTTCCCGCACGACAGCTGGTGGGAAAGCGCTGTCGTCGCGTTTTCGGACGGCAGCGAAGAAACGTTGGAGTTGAAAAAGGAGAGTCATCCACAGGCGTTTGACATCAAAGCACGTACAGTGGAATGGCTGACGCTCAGGCATCTGAAAAAAGCGGATGATCCTTCTCCGTTTCCGGCGCTCACGCAGTTTGAGGCATGGGGAACAGAAGCTGCAGAACAATAAGTGACAAGGAGCAAAAACAATGGAAATCCGATATTCAAGCAACCAGCGGGACTTCAAGCGCTATACAACAGAGGAGACGCGCAAAGAGTTTCTGATCGAGAACCTGTATGCGGCAAACGAAGTGGTGGCGGTGTACAGCCATGTGGACCGGATGGTGACGCTGGGGTGCATGCCCACTACAGAGACGGTGCCCATCGACAAGGGCATCGACATCTGGCACAACTTCGGCACGCAGTATTTTCTGGAGCGCCGGGAGATCGGCGTCTTCAACATCGGCGGCGCGGGCAGCATCACGGCGGACGGAGTAAAGTACGAGCTGGGCTACAAGGACTGCCTGTACATCACGCAGGGGACGAAGGAAGTGCTGTTCGCCAGCGAAGACGCGGCGAATCCCGCGAAGTTCTACATGGTGTCGGCCCCGGCACACCGGGCGTATGAGACGAAGCTCATCAAAATCGAGGACGCGGCGAAAAAGCCGCTGGGCGCGATGGAAACGAGCAACAAGCGAGTGATCAACCAGTTCATCCACCCGGACGTGCTGCCGACGTGCCAGCTATCCATGGGCATGACGGTGCTGGAGCCGGGCAGCGTATGGAACACGATGCCGGCGCACACCCACGAGCGTCGGATGGAAGTGTATATGTATTTTGAAGTGCCGGAGGACAACGTGGTGTTCCACATGATGGGCGAGGGCAGGGAGACGCGGCACATCGTGATGCAGAACGAGCAGGCGGTGATCAGCCCGAGCTGGAGCATCCACGCGGGCGCGGGCACGAGCAACTACACGTTCATCTGGGCGATGGGCGGCGAAAACCAGGCGTTCGACGACATGGACGTGATCCCGACCACAGAGCTTCGGTAAAAGCACAGAAAACAGCCGCGGGCGGAAAGCGCGCGCGGGCAGGAGGGCAAAAAAATGGAAATGAAGGATTTTTCTCTGGAAGGCAAGGTAGCGCTGGTAACAGGCGCGAGCTACGGCATCGGTTTTGCCATCGCGGAAGGCATGGCGAAGGCGGGCGCGACCATCGTATTCAATGACATCAGGCAGGAGCTGGTGGACAAGGGCCTTGCGGCATACAGGGAAGCGGGCGTGGAAGCCCACGGATATGTGTGCGACGTAACGGACGAGGACGCGGTGCAGGCGATGGTGAAGCAGATCGCCCAGGAAGTGGGCGTCGTCGACATTCTGGTGAACAACGCGGGCATCATCAAGCGCATCCCGATGTGCGAGATGACGGCGGCGCAGTTCCGGCAGGTGGTGGACGTGGACCTGAACGCGCCGTTCATCGTGAGCAAGGCGGTGATCCCGGGGATGATCGAAAAGGGGCACGGAAAGATCATCAACATCTGCAGCATGATGAGCGAGCTGGGGCGCGAGACGGTGAGCGCGTATGCGGCTGCAAAGGGCGGCCTGAAGATGCTGACGAAGAACATTGCCAGCGAGTACGGCGAATACAACATCCAGTGCAACGGCATCGGGCCGGGATACATCGAGACGCCGCAGACGGCGCCGCTGCGGGAGCGCCAGGCGGACGGAAGCCGCCACCCGTTCGACCAGTTCATCATCGCAAAGACGCCGGCGGCGCGGTGGGGCACCACGGAGGACCTTGTGGGCCCGGCGGTGTTCCTTGCCAGCGACGCTTCCAACTTCGTCAACGGCCATGTGCTGTATGTGGACGGCGGCATCCTCGCCTACATCGGCAAGCAGCCGCAGTAAAACCGAATCTTTTTGGAACCGAAAGGCCGCCCGCCCCGTGTTTACGGGGCGGGCGGCCTTTTCTTTTTGCACTCCTTTACTTCCGCTCAGCGCCAAAGGAACCAGATGAGCAGGTATCCCGTTGTGACGGCAATGAGAGAGAACGGTACGCCGATTTTCATAAAATCCCGGTTGGAGACCGTGTAGCCCTCCTTGCGCAGGATGCCGATGCCCGTGATGTTGGCGCTTGCGCCGATGGGCGTCAGGTTGCCGCCCAAGGTCGCGCCTGTCAGCAGCCCAAAATAGAGCAGATACGGCTCCACGCCCATGAGTGCGGCAATGCCGCTCACCACAGGCAGCATCGTTGCCACATAAGGGATGTTGTCAATAAATGCGGAGAAAAGCACCGAAGCCCATACGATGAGCGAATAGATGGCAAACAGGTCGTCTCCCGCGATGTTGACAAACAGGCGGCTGATGGCGTCGATGACACCCGCCCGCGTGATGCCCGCGATGATGACGAACAGGCTCGCCAGCAAAAGCAGCGTCTGGCCGTCCAGCTCACGGAAGAACTGCCCCAGCGGAGCCAGCGACCGACGCTGACCCGCTTTGCGCAGGAAGCCCACGGCCGCCAGCAGCACACAGATGACCCCATTGGTCACGGCAGGCTTTTCCGGCACAAAGGAAACGATGATAAGCAGAGTCACCGTAGAAACGAGCAGAAGCGTGGGGACAGTGTCCGTTACCTGTGTGCGCTCGCCGGATTCCACCGGCTGGCGCAGGTTTCGGAAGTAATACAGCAGCACGCACGCGGATGCCACGGCACCCACCTGTACCACCCAAAAAATCCCGGGCCTGCCGCGGAACACGAAGAAATCAAGAAAATTCATGTCGGCATAGCCGCCCAGCAGAATGGATGTGGTATCTCCCACCAGCGTGGCCGCGCCCTGCAGATTGGAGGACACCGCAATGGCGATGATGACCGGCACAGGGCTGATGTCCAGCTTTTTGGCCAGCGCCAGCGCCACAGGCGCGACCATCAGCACTGTGGCCACATTGTCCACGAAAGCGGAGATCAGCCCTGCAAACAGGGAAAGCGCCACCACCGCCCATTTGATGTTGGGCACTTTTTCCATAATGATATCCGCCATCAGCGCGGGCATGCGTGATTCGATAAACAGCACCACAGTGCCCATGGTGCCCGCAATCATCAGCAGAACGTTCCAGTCTATGGCCGCAGGCACCTCAGCCCAGGGCAGGATGCCCAGCACCACGAAAAGCAGCGCCGACGCAGCGGCGATATACGCGCGGTATTTGCCGAAGAGCAAAAGCAGAACATAGGTCGCCAAAAACAGTGCGAGCGCAAGATACATGCCCGGTCTCCCCTTCCATCATCCGTGTCCCGGCCGCGCGGCGCGGGGCTTTTGCCCGCGGCCGCGCACCGGCCTGTCCACAGTATATAGAACGGGCCCGCGGGCCGTCAATCGAATCGGGACGAACTTAGCGGTATTTTAGCGGCCGGCGGCGCAGCGCATGCTTCACCGTTCCTCGTAAATCTGCTGGCTGCCGTCGATGGCCTGCTCCAGATACGCGTCGATCCACCGCTCCGCTCCGTCCATGTCCCGCCTGCACAGGTAATTGTACAGCGTTTCCGTGTTGCGGCAAAGCGCGCCGATGCCGTACATGCGGCAGAAACGCAGCCACAGGGTGATAACGGGCGCCTTGAACGAATAGTAGATGAGCGGCAGAATGCTGTTGCCGCCCGCAAGCGCAAGCTCGTGCTGGAAGGCAAAGGCCGCCTCAGCCGCCTGCGCGTTGTTCTGCGCTGCGGCGATGCGCGCCACAATATCCCCCAGGCGTGCCAGCGCTTCATCCGAGGCATAACGGATGGCACGCTGCGCAGCCAGATGCTCCAGCGCGCGCCGCACCTCCAGAATAGAGCGTATCTCATCCTTGCCCAGCACGCCGCCCTGATACTCCATGATGGCGATAAGCGTGGAAAGGTTCCCCTTGCGTCGGTAATCCGCCACGAAAGTTCCCTGCCGCGGCCGCACCTCCAGAAAGCCCTGCTGGGCCAGCTCCGCCAGACCGCCGTTCACCACGGCGCGGCTCACCTGCATCTGCTGGGCCAGTTCCCGCTCAGGCGGAAGCTGTGTACCCATGGGCAGCTCGTCGGACAATATCATCCCCTGCAGCTGCTGGACAAACAGGTCCTTCAGGCTGGGAGCGGACAGCTTTGCAAATTCCATTGTGTGCCTCCCCTTCTGGTATTGGTTGTACCACATATCACTTTTTGATTTTATCATACATTTTGCCAGAGTACAAGCCCGCTTTATACCACACTTTCACAAAAAGGGAGACGGCCGATTGACGGGCCGAAGCAGGAATGTTAAACTATTGACGAAGATTGGTATAGCCACGCTATCAAGCAAACAAGGGAGAGATACCTGTGGACGAAGTGAGGATTTTGGAGATCAAACAGAGCGTATTCGCCAACAACGACCAGCGCGCCGAGCTTTTGCGCCGGGAGCTGAAAGAAAAGAGGATCTTTCTGCTCAACCTGATGAGCTCGCCCGGCTCCGGCAAAACGACCACCCTGACGCGCACCATCGAGCGTCTGCGTGACGAATTCAAGATCGGTGTGATGGAGGCGGACATCGACTCCGATGTGGACGCGCGTACCATTGCGGCGACGGGCGTTAAATCCATTCAGCTGCACACGGGCGGTATGTGCCATCTGGACGCGGATATGACGCGCCAGGGCCTGGACGGCCTTGCAGCGGGCGACGTGGAGCTTGCTGTTTTGGAAAACGTGGGCAATCTGGTATGTCCGGCGGAGTTCGACACAGGCGCGGTGAAAAACGCGGCCATCCTGTCGGTGCCCGAGGGCGACGACAAACCGCTCAAGTACCCGCTGATGTTCCAGATCTGCGACGTGGTTCTCATCAATAAAACAGACGTGCTGCCCTACTTTGATTTTGACATGGAGAAATGCAGAGAAAACATCCGCATGCGCAACCCGAACGCCAGGGTCATCCCCATCTGCGCCAAGACGGGCGAGGGCGTGGACGAATGGGCCGACTGGCTGCGCGCCGAAGTAAAAGCCTGGCGCGGCTGAACCGCGACCGCACAGAGAAAGGATGCCGGATATGAGCGAGACACATTTCCCCCTGGACGAGAGCAAACTGCCCTTTTCCATTCCAAAGGACGCGCAGCCCCGGGAGAAAATTTTAAAACTGGGGCGTATGATCACAGACCGCATTCCCGCCAAGCTGCACGGCCTGACGGCGGAAGACCCGGAATACTGGGGCCTGGCGGGCGTGGTGACGGATGAAATGGCGGATGTCGCCCTGAAGATGAAGGTGCGCAAGCCCATGACGCTGTCCGAGCTTGTAAAAGCCACGGGCAAGCCCGCCGAAGAGCTGGAACCGCTGCTGTACCAGATGAGTTGCGTGGGCCTGCTGGAGTACAACTGGGAAAACGAACGGCATGAAAAGCAGTACGTTCTGCCGATGTTCGTACCCGGCAGCGCGGAATTTTTCAATATGCACAAGCAGCAGATCCAGGACAATCCCGAGGTGACGGCTTTTTTTGAGCGCATGACCTTCCTGCCCCTGGAGCACATCACCGCCATGGTTCCGCCGGGCGGCGCGGGCATCGGGATGCACGTCATCCCCGTGGAAAAAGCCATTGAAACAGAGAACCGGTCCGCCGATATCGAGCACATTTCCCACTGGCTGAAAAAATACGAAGGCAAATACGCGGCCAGCCCGTGCTCCTGCCGCATGTCCCGCGCCCGCATGGGCGAGGGCTGCGCCGACGACCCGGAGGACTGGTGCATCGGCGTGGGCGATATGGCCGATTATCTGGTGGAGACCAAAAAGGGCCATTATGTTACTTACGACGAGGTGCTGGAGATCCTGCGGCGCGCCGAGGACAACGGTTTTGTGCACCAGATCACCAACATTGACGGCGAGAACAAAATTTTTGCCATCTGCAACTGCAACGTCAACATCTGCAACGCCCTGCGCACCAGCCAGCTGTTCAACACGCCCAATATGAGCCGTTCGGCCTATGTAGCGAAGGTGAAAACCGAAAACTGCGTTGCCTGCGGCCGCTGTGTGGAATACTGCCCCGCGGGCGCCGTCAAGCTGGGGCAAAAGCTGTGCACCCAAAACGGCCCGGTGGAATATCCCCGGCAGGAGCTGCCCGACGCCGTGAAGTGGGGCCCGGAAAAATGGGATGTCGATTACCGCGACAACAACCGCATCAATTGCTACGACGCCGGCACGGCCCCCTGCAAAACGGCCTGCCCCGCGCACATCGCCGTGCAGGGCTACCTGAAAATGGCCGCGCAAGGCCGCTACACCGACGCGCTGGCGCTTATAAAAAAAGAGAATCCCTTCCCCGCCGTATGCGGCCGCGTGTGCAACCGCCGCTGTGAGGACGCCTGCACCCGCGGCACCGTGGATCAGGCCGTCGCCATCGACGAGGTAAAGAAATTTATTGCCCAGCAGGACCTGAACGCCGCCACGCGGTATGTGCCGCCGGTGGTCGCACCCACGAACCGGGGCGGCTTCGCGGAAAAGATCGCCGTCATCGGCGCCGGCCCGGCCGGCCTCTCCTGTGCATATTATCTGGCCGAGCGCGGCTATAAGCCCACGGTATTTGAGAAAAACGAGCGTCCCGGCGGCATGCTGGTATACGGCATCCCCTCCTACAAGCTGGAAAAGGACGTCGTGGACGCGGAGATCGAGGTGCTGCGCCAGATGGGCGTGGACATCCGCTGCGGCGTGGAAGTGGGGCGCGACATAACGCTGGACACGCTGCGCCGGGAGGGCTATAAGGCTTTCTACGTGGCCATTGGCTGCCAGGACGGCCGCAGCGCGGGCATTCCCGGCGAGGACACCGCGGGCGTGATGACCGCCGTGGACTTCCTGCACGCCGTCGCGGAAAACGAAACGTACCCCGTGGAGGGCCGGGCCGTTGTCATCGGCGGCGGGAACGTGGCCATCGACGTGGCCCGCACCAGCGTCCGCTGCGGCGCTGCAGAAGTTTCCATGTACTGCCTGGAGCCGCGGGAAAGCATGCCCGCCTCCGCCGAGGAAGCAGCAGAGGCCGAAGATGAGGGCGTGGCCATCCGCTGCGGCTGGGGCCCGAAGGAGATTCTTGCGGAAGCCGGCCGGGTGACCGGCATCGTTCTGAAACGATGCGTTTCCGTGTTTGATGAAAACGGCCGCTTCTGCCCCAGATATGACGAGGCCGATACCATTACCGTTCCCTGTGAACATGTGTTTCTGAGCATTGGCCAGAGCATCCGGTGGGGCAGCCTGCTGGACGGCGCAAAAGTAGAGCTGGGACGCGGCGGCGCCGCCGTGGCGGACCCGCTCACCTACCAAACGGCGCAGCCGGACATATTTGTAGGCGGCGATGTGTACACCGGCCCCAAATTCGCCATCGACGCCATTGCCGCCGGCAAGCAGGGCGCGGAATCGCTGCACCGCTTTGTACACGAAAACGCCAGCCTGACCATCGGCCGTAACCGCCGCCAGTTCAAGGAGCTGGACAAGGAAAGCCTTGCGCTGGAGAGCTACGACAACGGTGCACGCCAGAGCGCGGGCATGGACGAGCGCATCGACTACCGCCGTTCCTTCCGGGACGCGCACAAGACCTTTACCGAGGAGCAGGTGAAGGCCGAAACCGCGCGCTGCCTGGGCTGCGGCGCTTCGGTGGTGGACCCCAACAAGTGCATCGGCTGCGGGCTTTGCACCACCAAGTGCGAGTTCGACGCCATCCATCTGAACCGGGAGCTTCCCGAATGCAGCAGGATGGTGCGTTCGGAGGATAAATTCAAGGCTATTCTGCCTTATATGATCAAGCGTGAAATGAAGATCCGCTTCGGCAAAAAGGACGGCTGAGACGATGCATGAGCTTGGGATCGTATTCCATATCATCGACAGCATCGAGGAGGTTGGGCGGCAGAACAAGCTGCGCCGCGTCTCCACGGTGACGCTGGAGCTGGGTGAGGTCTCCGGCGTGGTGCATACTTATCTGGAGGACTGCTGGCACTGGGCGGCGGCCAGATCGCAATTGCTGAACGGCTCGCGCCTCGCCATCGAGGCGCTGCCCGCCGTTACCCTGTGCGAGGACTGCGGCAGCACCTACGCCACGGTGGAGCACGGCAAAACGTGCCCTTTCTGCCAAAGCCCGCGCACGCATCTCGTCAGCGGGAATGAGATCAATATCAAGGAGATCGAGGCGTGCTAGGGACGCGCCTTTGACCGGGTACACGGCGGCGCTGCCGCCAAAAACAAGGGAGGAACCGTATCATGTTATTTCAGATCTACGGCGAAAACGCCGGCTTCCAGCTTTTGGGCTGGGCTCTCGTCTTTGTGGGCCTCATCGCGGCCAACGAACTGGCCCGCCGCTCCAAAAAGGGCGGTATCTTCTTCTTCCTGGCGCTTCCCGCCGCACTGACGGTATATTTTATCGCCATTTACGCGGGCGCGGCCATGGGCGCGGAGTGGGCGCTGAACAACCCCACCTACACGCATATGAACAGCTGGTTCCACTACGCCAAGCTGTACGCCGCCACCGCGGGCTGCATCGGGTTTATGATGCTGAAGTATAAATGGAGCATAGGAAAGACGCAGTGGTTCAAGGTTTTTCCTTTCGTCATCGTCGCCATCAATATCCTCATCGCCGTGGGCAGCGATTTTGAATCCGGCATCCGCGGCGCAATGGCCCTGGCTGAGACCGGAGACCGCTGGTGGCTCTCCAGCGAGAACGTTTGGCTGTACGGCGGCTGGTGGAACTGGGTAAACGGCATCGCCGGTATCCTGAACATCCTCTGCATGACGGGCTGGTGGGGCATCTACTCTTCCAAAAAGCACGACGACATGCTCTGGCCGGACATGACCTGGCTGTTCATCATCGCCTATGACCTGTGGAACTTCGAGTATACCTACAACAACCTGCCCACCCACGCGTGGTACTGCGGCCTGGCGCTGCTTCTGGCGCCTACGTTCGCCAACGCGCTGTGGAACAAGGGCGGATGGATTCAGAACCGCGCCAACACACTGGCGCTGTGGTGCATGTTCGCCCAGGTGTTCCCGTTGTTCCAGGACGCCAGCGTGTTCACCACCATCCCTGTGCTGTATGCGGACGGCTTTATGGACGCCGCGGTGCGCCCCTCTGCCGCCGACCCCACGATGCAGGGCGTGGTCGCCATTCTGGCGCTGGCGGCGAACGTCATCGTACTGGCGGTCATCATCAAGCGTTCCCTCGCACAAAAGAAAAACCCCTATACGGGCGAGATCTTCACCGATACGCGGGATTTCCAGCTTGCCATGGCAAGAGCCGAGGGCAAATAACCAATACGGCGCACCCCGCCCAAAATATACGGGGCCTGTTTGCAGGCCCCGTTTTTCATGGAAAGGACGACAGCATGAACAAGCGTGAGATCATCGCATATTTTGACGCCCGCGCGCCGGAATGGGATGCGCGCATGGTGCGCAGCGACAGCAAGATCGCCTTCATCCTGGACGCGGCGGGCGTGCGGCCAGGCGTTTCGGTGCTGGACGTAGCCTGTGGCACCGGCGTTTTGTTTGGCGATTACCTGGCCCGGGACGCGGCGCGGGTGACAGGGGTGGACATCTCGCCTGAAATGGCACGCATCGCCGTTTCCAAGCTGCGCGACCCCCGCGTGGAGGTACTGTGCGGCGACGTGGAGGAGCTTGCCCTTCCGCGCAGGTACGACTGCTGTGTGGTATACAATGCGTTCCCCCATTTCGCCCACCCCGCCCGGCTGCTGGCACGCTTATCCGCCTGCCTCTCCCCCGGCGGGCGGCTCACTGTGGCCCATGGCATGAGCCTTGCGGCGCTGCACCGCCACCACGCGGGCGCGGCCCGCGGCGTGAGCCGGCCCATGCTGGAGCCGGAACGCCTGGCCGCGCTGATGCCGCCGTGCCTTGCGGTGGACGTCGCGGTCTCGGATACGGAAAAATACGTCGTCTCGGCGCGGCTGCGGTGAGCGGCGTACACAAAGTTTTTTCAAAGGCGCCGGCTCCCGAGCCCGCGCCTTTTTCTTTCCCCGCGCGCATGCACCTTGCACCGCGCTTCTCCATACAATGATATGAGAGCGGGCGGCACTTGCCCCGCTTTGAAATGCGGCGCCGGGCCTGGGGTTCTGCCGGGCTGTCCCGGCATTTTGTCTCCCCCTTCCCTCCGGCGATTCGGCCGGGCCCGCCTGCCGCGCAATGAAGGAGAACGCATTATGGAACAAGGTACTCTTTTCGTAAAGCTTGAAAGCGCCCGCGAAGCTCTGCCCGTGCAGGGCCGTGTGGTCATTTCGCAGACAGTGAACGGCGTCCGCGTGCTGGAGATCGAGCTGGTAACGGACGAGGACGGTCTGACACAGCCCGTCACGCTGGACGCACCAGACCGGTCCATCTCGCTGGACCCGGCCAGCACCCAGCAAGCCTGGGCCGCCTATGACGTGGAGGCATATGCCGACGGCTACTCCGACATTCTTCTGGAGGGCGTACAGGTATATTCCGGCGTGGAGGCGTACGCGCCCATCAGCATGCTTCCTATTTTTTCCTCCCAAGCGGTTTCGCCCACAGCCGTCACGGCGGACACCGGTTCCACCTCCCGCAAGGCCCAGCAGGACATCCTGCACACCACCATCCCCGCGCCCGCCATCCGCGGCGGCTCCGCCAGCGGCCCCGCGCCGCTCTCCACCTGTGCCACGCAGCCTCTGGTGCTGCAAAGCGTATTCATCCCCCAGTACATCACCGTGCATCTGGGCAAGCCGCAGAACAGCGCCGCCAATGAGACGGTCAGTTTCCCCTATTACATCAAAAACGTCTGCAGCAGCGAGATCTACCCCACCTGGCCCGAAAATGCCATCCGTGCCAACATCTACGCCCAGATCTCTCTGGCGCTGAACCGCGTTTACACCGAATGGTATCCCAGTAAAGGCTACAACTTCAACATTACCAACTCCACCCAGTACGACCAGTATTACGTTTCCGGCCGTAACATCTTTACAAACATCAGCCGCATTGTAGATGACATCTTCAACACTTACCTGCGCCGCGTGGGTGATTTTGCCCCCTATTATGCCGAATACTGCAACGGCACCACCGTCACCTGCAAGGGGATGAGCCAGTGGGGCACCGTAAGCCTGGCGGAAAGCGGCCTTTCCCCCATCCAGATCCTGCGCCGGTACTACGGCAACAATTTTGAACTGGTGACCACCAACGACATCCGCGCCATTCCCAGCTCGTATCCCGGCACGCCGCTGCGTCTGGGCAGTACGGGCAACAACGTGAGCATCATCCAGCGGCAGCTCAACCGCATCGCAAAAAACTATCCGGCCATCGGCCAGCAGTCGGTGGACGGCGTATTCGGCGCAACGACACAGTCGGCCGTGCGCACGTTCCAGAAGATATTCAATCTGACGCAGGACGGCGTCGTCGGAAAGTCCACCTGGTATAAAATCAGCTATATCTATGTAGCGGTGAAAAAGCTGGCGGAGCTGGGCAGCGAATCCGAACCGTATCCCGGCGGAAGCGGCGACGCGCCCGGCAGCGGCACAGGTTCTATCCAGCAGGGCGCCGTGGGCGCACAGGTGGCGGCCGTGCAGTATTACCTGAGCTACCTTGCGCAAACGTTCTATCCCACAATCCCCAATATCGTACCCGACGGTATTTTCGGCGCACAGACGCGCAGCGCCGTCATCGCGTTCCAGAACACCTTCGGCCTGACGGCGGACGGCATTGTTGGTCCGGCCACCTGGGCCGCGCTGGAAAAGCAGTTTGAAACCGCCTATGACGACAACAACCCCGGCAGCTATTTCGGCGCGTATCCCGGCGTCGTGCTGCGGGAGGGCAACCGCGGCCTGCGCGTTCAGCAGATGCAGTTTTACCTGCTGTACCTGCACTACTCCTATTCCTCCATCCCCAAGATCAACGCGGACGGCATCTTCGGGCCCGCCACCACCGCGGCCGTACGCGCGTTCCAGGCAAAATTCGGGCTTACACAGGACGGCGTGGTAGGCCTTGCCAGCTGGACAGAGCTGTACTCCATTTACAGCCAGAAAAACGCACTGGTGCTCTCGGATGAACAAGTGCCTGCTTATCCGGGCTTCGTGCTGCGCAGGGGCAGCCAGGGCCAGGCCGTGCTGGGCGTGCAGACTTACCTGAACGTCATTTCGCGGAAATACGCCTCCGTCACGCCGCTGACGCGGGACGGCAATTTTGACAGCCGGACGGAGGTATCCGTGCGGGCGTTCCAACGGCAGTTCAAACTCACCATTATCGGCTGGGTGGATGAGCCGACCTGGAACCGTATTTACAGCGAGTACAAAAACACACTTCTTTCCGAGCACCTGGAATGCCGCTTTATCGACGTGCCCTATCCGGGCGAGCCTGTCGAGGTGGGCCAGACCAATATCTTTGTGCGCACGGCGCTGTATTACTACAATCTGATCGCCGCATTCGATCTTCTGCTGGAGCCCACGGACATCACCGACACTTTCACTTTAGAGGACTCCCTCGCCATCGAGGAATTCCAACGCACGCGCGGATTGACTGTTACGGGCGTCATCGACGAGGATACCTGGACGCTGCTTTATTACCAATACGTGGCCGCTTATCAGGACGTTTTCCCCAACTGCGCGGCTCAGGGCTCCGTCCCGCAGCCTTTCCAGACGCTGGTGCCCGGCAGCCGCGGCGTCGCCGTGGAGCAGCTGCAGATCTGGATCAACGCTCTGAGTGCCTATTACTGCGACCTGGTGCCCCAGGACGTGACGGGCATCTATGACGAGACAACGGAATCGAACGTTTTCATCCTGCAGACGCTGCTGGACCTTCCGCTCACCGGCGAAGTGGACCAAACCACCTGGAACCTCATCCAGGAGGCTTATGAAGAAGCGCTGGCCGAAAACAACAATGGGGAGGAAGCCTACGGCGACCTGCTGGATGTCACCTACATCAACCGCACCATTTCCATGACGGAAACAGTCCTATGCGCGGGCAACTGCGGCACGCCGCTGGACTGACGCCATACAGCCTCCATGTCCGCGCGGGCATGGCAGCACAGGAAAAATGCTAAAAATCCGTTTGCCCGCCCGGACATGAGCCGGGCGGGCAAACGCCTCTACTGCACAAAAGGGAGAAGTGAGGGAAACCAATAAACGCCTGCGCAGCACAAAGCGTTTGGTTTCCCTCACCTCCGAGGCTGGCGGCTTTGTCGCCGGCCTCTGGCGCCTCGGCCAGCCGGGACGCCTTTTTTCCATTGCGCACAAAAGTGCGGTGCCGGCTGTCCGCGCGGCGTCACAGGCGGTTAAAGTCGCGGAAATCAGACGGGGCAACGCCGTATTCCCGCCGGAACGCCCGGTAAAACGTGGAATAGTCCGCGAAGCCCACATCCGTGCAGATCCTTCCCAGGGCCTCTCCTTCCAGAATGCGCTCCTTCGCCGCGATGAGACGGCTCTGCGTGAGATACCGGTAAAAGCTGATGCCCAGCCTTTTGCGGAACAATTGGTCGATGGTGCTTTTGCTGACGAAAAATTCCCGCGCCGCTCTCTCCAATGTAACGTCCTGCGCCAAATGCTCCTCGATGAAAAGATTCAGACGGTCGAACAGGTCCGGCACCTCCGCCGGAGGCGTGGGACGGTCGACGTCTTCCAGCGCCCGGGCGATGTTCACCAGCAACTCCAGCGTTGTGGCACATACGACAGCCTGCCAGCCCGGTGCGCCGCGGGCCGCCTCGCCGCAGCCAGCCTCAAACAGCTTTGCCATTCCCTCCCAACGGGTGTTGGCCGTGCGCAGCACCCCGAACCGCTGGTTTTTCAGCAGCTCCGGCCACATCGGGCGGACGCTTTCCACATATTCCTGGCTGAACCATACAACGCAGCGCCTGTATGGATCGGCCATTTTTTCGGCCAGCAAGGGGCGGTGGCTCACACCGGGCGGAATGAGCACGATGTCACCGTGGCGCAGGCGGTACCGCTGCGTTCCCAGCAGATACTGCGTACTGCCGCCGGTACAGTATATCATCTCGTAAAATGTATGGCTGTGGAGCTGCACGCCGTCGCCGCCCTGGCTTACGTCCCGGTGCGTGTCTACAAAACGGGAGCTCATTTCCAGCTCCTGATAGATGTTCACGAACCGGAACCGGTATTTTTCCAGCTGTGCCTGCCGCTCTCCGGGGGAAAGCTCCCGTCCCTCTACGCCCGCGGCTTTCTCCAGCATTCTCCCCAGCTCAGACAACTTCACAAATTTCACCTCATTTTATTGTTGATTTTGTGTATATTTTAACTTTTCTTTAAGATAAATGCAATAATCTATGTGTCATTTGCAATTTTAATTGCAATAAAATTGTTGTATGCTGTATCCATGATACAGCGGTGCGCCTTGCCGGCCGGGAGGAATGCCGCAACATGACAGGAGGAATCACAAAATGGCTACCACCACTCAAAAAAGCGGCCTGACGTTCAAGCACAAAGTCGGCTACGCCATGGGCGACCTTGGCGGCTGCATGACCTTTGCGCTGATGGGCGCCATGGTCACCCGCTATTACACCAACGTGCTGCAGGTCAATACCGCCGTCCTGGCGACGCTGCTTCTTGTCTGGAACATCTGGGACGCCGTGAACGACCCGATGATGGGCGCGCTTATGGACAAAATGTACGCAAAACATCACAATAAGAACGGCAAGTTCCGCCCCTGGCTGCTGCGTGCCGCTCCGCTGCTGGCCATCACCTCTATCGTGTTCTGGACAGTCCCCACGCTGTTCGACGGCTACACGATGCTTGTGGTGCTGTTCTTCTGCAAGATCCTTTACGAGGGCTGCTACACCATGTTCAACATCCCCATGGGTTCGCTGCTTTCCGCCATGGCCAACACCGACGGCGAGCGTGCCGCCCTGTCCTCTGCCCGCGGTTTTGGTTCCATGATCGGCAACGTGATCCCAATGATGATCCTGCCGCAGCTGCTGGCCAAATTCGGCGACACTTCCAAGGCTTTCGGCATCGGCGCCGCCATCTGCGCGTCCATCGGCTTCGTGTTCTGCTTCCTGCACTATTACTGGACAGAGGAGCGCAATGTCGCGGATACGCCCAAAGAAGAAGCCGCCAATGTCAAATTTACCGATATCCTTTCCGTTTTCAAAAAGAACCGCGCGTTTCTTGCGCTTTGCATCCACGGCGTATGTATCTGCTGCATGCAGTATGTAGGTTCCACACTGGGCACCTATATGTACTCCGATGTATTGGGCAACATCGGCATTATGAGCCTTGCCAGCGTTGTCTCCATGCCGCTGAGCATCGTCGCCCTGCTCATCATGCCCAAGCTCGCTGAAAAATTCGGCCTGGAAAAGGTCATCCGCACCTGTCTGCTCATCGGCTGCGGCCTGTATATGGGCCTGTTCGCCGTCATGATGCTGTTCTCTGTTCCTGCCATCGTCTACCTCGTCTGGAGCACGATGGCCAGCGGTATTGCAAGCGTGTCCATCCTGATGCAGTGGGGCCTCGTGGGCGAAGCCATCGACTACAATGAGCTTCTGACGGGCAAGCGCACCGAAGGCTCCATCTACGGCACCTTCAACCTGTCCCGCCGCATCGGCCAAACCGTCGGCAACTCCGCCGCCGTGCTGGCACTGGGCTGGATCGGCTACGACGCTAACCTGGCCGCCCAGTCCGCAGGCACGCTTACCGGCATCAAGGCGCTGTGCGTGCTTGTCCCCGGTATTTTCCTTGTCGGCTCCTGGATCGCATTCCGCTTTGTGTGGAACATCACGCCCGAGATCCGCGCCAAAATGGCCGCCAGCAAAGCCGCAAAATCTGCACAGTAATGCCGGCCGCCGCGCTTTATCAACGCAAAAGGAGTGTAACCTTGCCATGGAACTTCGCACCCGTTTTCTGCCCAAGCTGCTCAACAGCGAGGTAGATGAATACTTAAAAAGCAACGATATCATCATCGTGCCGGTGGGCACGGTGGAGATGCACGGCGGATTGCCGCTGGACAGCGAGACCGTCATCAGCGAGGCTTTCGCCCTGAAAATGGCCGAGGCCTGCGACGGCCTGGTGCTGACGGGCCTGCCTTATTTCTACGCCGGTGCCACAGCCTCCGGCCGCGGTACCGTTCAGGTGAGCGTTCGCCAGGGCATCGACTACCTGAGCGCCATTGCCCACAGCCTTCTTCGCCAGGGCTTCAAGCGGCAGGTCTACATCAGCTTTCACGGGCCCGCACACATGACGTGCAGCCCCATGGTGCGCGATTTCTTCGATGAGACGGGCGTACCCATCCTGTACATCGACCTGAGCATGCAGATGTTCAAGTCCGCCAAAGACCTGTTCAAGTCCATGGACGCTTTCCACGCCATTACTGTGGGTGCCTATCAGCTTCTGGGGCGTCTGGAGGACGTGCCCCTCACCACTGAATACAGCGCGCCGCATACACAGACTTGCGCGCCTTTCAACGATCTGTTCGCACTGGCCTATCAGAGCGGCTCCGCGGGGTACTGCTTCGCAGACCCCATGGACCACATGCCCACCACCGCCATTCCCGACGAGGCCACGCGCAAAGCTCTGGCCGGCGAAGGAGCGGAGCTGATCGGCGAGATCGTGAAGCGCATGGATATGCCGCACGTCGCCGCGCAGATGCGGGACCTGAAAGCATATACGGACCGCGCCGGGGAACTGTACCCCTGGATGCCCAGCGCATACAACAGCGCCAAATGACACACCGTTCCCCCGCCCCTTGATTTTCGCAGCCGCCCGCAGCCGATGCGGGCGGCATTTTTTGGCCTCATCCGCCGGTAAAATTTCCGGATTTTATGCAAACCGCTTGCAATTCATACTATATCGGTATATAATAAAGTTAGACAAAGCTAACACATTGTTCTGCGGCAAACAGAGCAAATACAAATAATTTTACAAAAGAGGCCATTGAAATGAAGATCATCGAATCTCTGGAAAAACGCAGGAGCTACTACAGCATTGGGAAAGAGCTGCCCGTGAGCGAGGCCCAGGTGACCGCGCTGGTGGAAAAGCTGGCAGAGCTTGTTCCCGACGCATTCAACATGAAGAGCTCGCGGGTCGTCGTGGCGTTGGGTGAAAAGCAGGACATGCTGTGGAATACAGTTTATGACGCCTTCGGCGGCAAGGTCGCCCGTGAAAAGATCGACAGCTTTCGGGCAGGCGCGGGCACGGTGCTCTATTTTTACGACGAAGCCGTAGTGCAGGCGCTTCAGGCACAGTTTCCGCTGTATGCCGCCAACTTCCCCGGCTGGGCACTCCAGTCCAGCGGCATGCTTCAGCTCAGTGTTTGGAGCGGCCTTCGGGAGCTGGGCGTGGGGGCGTCGCTGCAGCATTATAATCCCATCATCGACAAAGACGTCCGCGCGCTGTTCGGCTTACCTGAAAGCTACCGACTGGTGGCGCAGATGCCCTTTGGCTCTATCAAAGACGAGCCTGAGCCCAAAGAAAAAGAAGACATCTCCCTGCGCGTGACAACTGTACGCTGAACCGAATCGCCCCGTTCCCCGCCCGGGGACGGGGCTTTTGTTTTCGCGGCGTCAGGGTATAATAACCCCAAAGCCGCCGCTTGCGCGGCTGCACGTGTGCACGGCACACGCCCCTGTGCTGGCGCACAGGGCTTTGAGAACATTGAACCATACAAAACCGCAGCACGTGCGGTTTTGTTGGGGCCGCTGCGCGGCGTCAGGGTGTAATATACCATCCGGAATGTTTCATAAAAATATACATACGGTCATCTTTGACGGACGGCCGGAAAGGACAATCTGCGATGCAGTACTCCAATGTGGTCCCGGGACGCTTCGTTTCCCGGCCCAACCGCTTCCTTGCACAGGTGGAAACCGCGGACGGCGTGCAAACCTGCCATGTGAAAAATACCGGACGCTGTGCCGAGCTGCTGCTGCCCGGCGCTCCGGTATGGCTGCAGCGGTTCGGCGCGGACGCAAAGCGCAAGACAAAATTCGACCTTATCGCCGTGCAGAAGGGCGCGCTTCTGCTGAACATCGACAGCCAGGCGCCCAATGCGGCGGCACGGGAATTTCTGGCCTCCGGCGGGTTAGGCTGGATTCCCAGCGTACTGCGCCCCGAATACACCTGGGGCGATTCCCGTTTTGACTTTTATTTGGAACACGGCGGGCGCCGGTGCCTTGCAGAGGTGAAGGGCGTCACGCTGGAGGAGGACGGCACGGCGCTGTTCCCCGACGCGCCCACGCTGCGCGGCATAAAGCATCTGGAGGGCCTTTCACGCGCCGCGGCGCAGGGCTTTGCGTGCTGCGTGCTGTTCGTCGTTCAATTTTCTCCCGCAGCCGCCTTCGCGCCCAACCGGCGCACGCACCCTGCTTTCGCAGACGCCTTGCGCGCCGCACGGGACGCAGGAGTACGCGTACTGGCCTACGACTGCGCCGTCACACCGGAGTCCATGGTCCTGCGCGCGCCCGTCCCCGTCACAGGGCTTTGAAAAACGCGCCGCCCATCAGCGTCCTCCCCGTCCCTGCATCCGGACGGCAAAAGCCCCGTCCCCAAAGGCCGTTCGGCCGCTGGGGGCGGGGCTGCTTTTTATCCTTTATCCTGCGCCGTGCACGATTTTTCGCGCTCAGACCGTTTTCTGCATGGTATAAGGCAGGATGCCCAGGAACAGGTTATACTGCACGCCGGACACATTGCTGTGCATGGCATAGACGTCCTGGTTCACATAGGTGGGGATGAGAGGCGCTTCGTCCAGCTCGATCTCCTGCATGCGCGCCCACATCTCCGCACGTTTTTCAACGTCCAGCTCGGAGCAGGAGGCCAGATAAAGGCTCTCGCACTCATCATTCTGCCAGCCGGTATACATACCGTTGGTGATTGGGTTGTACACAATGAAAGACAATGCCAAGGCGCTGTCCGGGCCCGTGCGACCCAGATTGGTCAGGCCCACCTGATACTCGCCGTTTTTCTTCATGGCGGTAAGCGTGGCCGCGTCGTATTGGGTGACCTCCAGCGTCACGCCCGCCTGCGCCCACTGCTCCTTTAGAATGGCGGCGATCTGTGCCTCCGTGGTATTGCCGGAGGTGATGCTCAGCGTGAGCGTCAGGCCGTCGGCATAGCCCGCATCCGCCAGCAGGGATTTCGCCTTTTCCACATCGTGGGTGTAGCCCTCCAGCCCGGTGTTGCGCAGCACGTCCAGATTGTCGGTAAAGGTGGTGACGCGCTGGGCGTACCCCTGGTTCGCGCCTACGATCAGATCATCCACATTGGTAGCATACGCCAGCGCCTGGCGCACTTCCTTGCTGGAGACCGCCTCAGCCTCCACATTGAAGCCGATGTAATTCACCGTTACGGTGTCAAAGGCTTCTACCTTATAGTTGCTGTCCGCGCTGAGCTGGGGCAGATTGTTGCGCGGCGTGCTCATCATCAGGTCGATGTCGCCGTTCTGGAACTCCATCAGGCGGGTGGAATCATCCGCCACGACGGTCACCTTGATCTCCTCGGTAACAGCCTTGGACGGGTCGTAGTAATTGGGATTCTTTTTGAACAGCATGTACTGGTCTTTCACCCAGTCGGCAATATAATACGGGCCGCAGGTGACGAGGTCCTTATAGTCGCCGCTCTCGCCGCTGTCCTTCTGGACAATGGCGCAGCAGGGCATTGTGAAATTGGACAGGAAGTCCGGCGTCGGGGCCTTCAGCGTCACAACGACCGTCGTGTCGTCGGGGCATTCAATGCCCGCGATGGCCGTCAGAAAGCCCGCGAAGATGGATTTTTCCGGGTCGATGGCACGGTTGAGAGAATACAGGATATCCTCTGCCGTAACAGCGTCGCCATTGTAGAATTTCAGCCCGTCGCGCAGATGGAAGGTGTACGTCAGGCCGTCCTCGGAAACGTCCCAGCTCTCGGCCAAAGCGCCCTCGATGGCGGTGCCGTCATTGGCCGGAAACACAAGGCCTTCAAAGTTCCAGGCCACAGTCATCAGGTCCGTGGCGTTGGAGGTCTGCGTCGGATCCACAAGAGCGGCGTCCTTATTGCGTGCAACGACGATCTGCTGCGCAATGCCCGCGTCCGCCGCGCCGGAGGAGGCGGACGCCGCACCCGAGGCCGCCGCGCCGCCGGAGGAGGCGGGCGCGCCGCCGCAGCCGGCAAGGCCCGCTGCCAGCAGGGCCGCCGCCAAAAGGCTGGCGATCAATTTTTTCATATTGAAAACTCCTTCACAAGTTTTTTCTTCCCCGCGCCCGGCCCCACCCTGTTCCTGCCGTAAGCGCTTGTTTTTTAACTGGAAGTTAAACCAAATTATAAATCTCCGGCTGCGCCCTGTCAATAGAAAATATGTATAAAGATACTCTTTTTTGTTTTTTGAATGCAAAATCGGGGCTTGCAAAACGCCGCCGCATCCCGTACAATATCGGTGAAACGAGGTGCATGTTATGCTGGAATCCATCCGCGAGCTGCGGCGCCGGAAAAACTTCACTCTGCGCCAGCTCAGTGAAAAAACAGGGTATACCGTCAGCTTCCTTTCCCAGCTGGAGCGCGGCATCAAAAACCCGTCTCTGGACGCGCTGCGGGCCATTGCGCAGGCGCTGGACGTCTCGCTTGTGAGCCTGATGAACAATTCCGATTACACGGCCGGAAGCCGCGGCGAAACCGGCGACGACGCCGGAGAGAGCGGCTTTTGCGTGCTGCCGCCGGACGGCCGGCGCACAATGCCCATTGATCTTCCGGGCGTCCGCTACCAGCTTTTGAACGCGCAGCAGCTTGCCCCGGGCCACGCGGGCGACGTGACGATGGTGCTGTGCACGCTGCAGCCCGGCTGCTCCTCCAGCGGCAAAATGGTGAGCCACCTTTACACCGAGGTATGCTTTGTCATCGCGGGGCGCATCCGCGCGCTGCGCGCGGGCGGCGAGGAGCTGCTCGGCCCGGGAGACACCATCCGCGTGACGCCCGGCGTGCTGCATGATTTTTACAACGTGGGCGATGCGCCCGCTGTTGTACTGGCCGTTACATTTTAGCTTGACAATTGGTTTGTGTTTGCTATAATTTACTGTAAGTTAACTTTGTCGCATTAAAGCGGAAAAGAGCGATCCAATTGCGAAGGCTCTCCGACGGCGGAGGGCTTTCGCATATCTTTTTTGTCGGGGGAGATGTCCGTGAAAGAAATCAATTACATTTTAAAGCGGGTGCTGCAGATGATCCCGGTGCTGCTGCTGGTGATGGTGCTGATCTTCGCGCTGATCCGCTTTATCCCGGGCGACCCGGCCGACGTGATGCTCGGCGCGCGCGCCACCGAAGAATCACGCGCCATGCTCCATGCCAAGATGGGCATCGACAAGCCCATCTATGAGCAGTTTTTCCTGTTTATGAAAAACTGCCTGCGGCTGGATTTCGGGGAATCCATCCTCAGCGGCGAGCCTGTTTCGCAGATCCTGGCGCGCCGCTTTCAGGTGACGGCCTCGCTCACGGGCATGACGGCCCTGTTCACGATGCTGCTGGCGCTGCCCATCGGTTATTTTTCGGGTGTGAACAAGCACAACGCCGCCGGAAAGGCCATAAATACCTCGGCGCTGGTCGTCATGGCGGTGCCTGCGTTCTGGGTCGGCATCCTTCTGATGTATTTCTTCGGGCTGAAGCTGCACTGGTTTCCCATCTCCGGCTGGGGCGATACCTTCGGCGAGCATGTGTGGTCCCTCATCCTGCCGGCGTTCACACAGTCGCTGGGCATCTCGGCGCTGCTCATCCGCAATATGCAGAACGAGGTGGCGCAGATTTTTACCATCGACTATGTGGATTTTGCCCGCAGCAAGGGCCTTGCCCCCATGCGCGTGCGCGTGTGGTATATCCTGCGCAACGTAATGATCTCCACCACCACGCTTTTTTCCATCGGCATCGCCAGCATGCTGGGCGGCAGCGTCATCATCGAAACGGTGTTCTCTTTGCCGGGGCTCGGCTCGCTGATCATGTCCAGCATCCTGGCGCGGGATTACCCCGCCGTACAGGGCTGCGTTATCCTGTTTGCCGTTATCATCATGGCGGTGAACCTGCTCACCGATATTTTGTATTCCGTGCTTGACCCCCGCGTCAAGCTGCAGTAAAGGAGGCGCACAGATGCAGGCAGAAGCTGTAAAAGCAACGCGGCGGCGCACCGTATGGAACGTGCTTCGCCGCAACCTTTCGCTCACCGCAGGGTGCTTGATCCTGCTTTGCGTGGTGTTCACGGCGCTGTTCCCGGGGCTCATCGCAAGCCAATCCCCCACGGACCAGAACCTCACGGCCATGCTCGCCGCGCCTTCGGCACAGCATATCTGGGGCACCGACGAGCTGGGGCGGGATATTTTCGCCCGCGTCATCTGGGGCACCCGGTATGACCTTGTCATCGGCCTGGCGGCCGCCAGCATCCCGTTCGTCGTTGGTACGCTCATCGGCCTGTTCACGGCCTATTTCGGCGGCATTCTGGACACGCTTTTCATGCGCCTTGTGGATGTAATGATGTCCTTCCCCGTCATCGTGCTCATCATTGCCATCGTGGCGGTGCTGGGGCCCGGCATCGGCAATATGTACCTGGCCATGTGGCTGGTGGGATGGACGAGCTACGCGCGCCTGGTGCGCAGCGCCGTCATGGTGGAAAAAAACGCTGAATATGTGCAGGCCGCGCGTACGCTGGGCTATTCCCACCTGCGCATCCTGTTCCGGCATATTCTTCCCAACGTCATCTCCGGCGCCATCGTATACGCGGTTTCAGACGTATTGATGTGCATGCTCATGGGCGCGGGGCTCAGCTTTCTGGGCGTTGGCGTACAGCCGCCCACCCCGGAGTGGGGCGCCATTATTTCGGGCGGCCGTTCCTTTTTGTTCAACGCGCCGTGGATCAGCATTTTTCCCGGCGTCTTCCTGGCCGTCACGGGCGTGGGGCTCAGCCTTTTGGGCGACGGCCTTGCAAAGTTCTTCCAAGTAAAGGGGCATTGACATGGATAAACCTGTATTGCTCGAAGTCAAGGACCTGAAAACCTATTTCTATTCCGGCAAACACGCGCTCAAGGCCGTGGACAGTGTGAGCTTTTCCATTCGGGAGGGCGAGGTGTTCGGCCTCGTGGGCGAGAGCGGCAGCGGTAAGAGCATCACCTGCAAATCCCTCATCGGGCTCATCCACCGCCCGGGGCGCATCGCGGGGGGCAGCATCCGCTACCGCGGGCAGGAGCTTGCGGGCCTTTCCGAAAAGGCGCTCACCGCCGTGCGCGGCAAAGAGATCGGCATGATCTTCCAGGAGCCGATGGTGGCGCTGAACCCGGTGCTGCGCATCGGCCAGCAGATAACGGAATCCTTCAAGGACCCCGGGCTTTCAGGTGAGGAAAAGCACGCCCGCGCCGTGGAGCTGCTGCGGCGCGTGGGCATTCCCAACCCGGAGCAGCGCATGCGGGAATATCCGCACCAGTTCTCCGGCGGAATGCGCCAGCGCGTGGTCATCGCCATCGCGCTGGCCTCCAATCCCAAGCTGCTGCTGGCGGATGAACCGACCACGGCGCTGGATGTGACCATCCAGGCTCAGATCCTGCAGCTGCTGCGGGAGCTGAAGGACGAATACGGCATGGCCATGGTGCTTGTGACGCACAACCTGGGCGTGGCCGCGCAGATCTGCGACCGCATCGCGGTGATGTACGGCGGTCATATCATGGAGCTTGGCCCCACGCGGGAACTGTTCGCACACCCGCAGAACCCGTATACCCGCAGCCTGTTGGCCTCGCTGCCCGTGAATAAACGCAAGGGCGAGCCGCTCTCCGCCATACCGGGCACGCCGCCGAATCTGGGCGAGATGCCCGTGGGCTGCCCGTTTGCCCCACGGTGCGCGCGGGCGCAGGACGTGTGCTTCAGCCAGCCTCCCGCCGAGCGGGAGGTCGGCCCCGGCCACACCTGCCGCTGCCATTTCGCGGACGGCCCCTGCCGAGAGGAGGATGACTGTGGAAAACCGCAATAACGCACAAGAGCCCCTGCTGCAGGTGCGCGGGCTGAGCCTGCGCTTTCCCGTAAAGCAAGGCCTGCTGGACATCCTGATGCGCCGCCCCCAGCAGGCGGTGACGGCCGTGGACGATGTGGACCTTGCTATCTACCCCGGCGAATGCCTGGGCCTTGTGGGCGAAAGCGGCTGCGGCAAAAGCACGCTGGCCAAAACCATCATCCGCATCTACGACCCGGACGCGGGCACCGTACTGCTGGACGGCGTGGATTTTACCGCGCTGAAGGGCAAACGCCTGCAGGCCGCGCGCCGCAGCGTCCAGATGGTATTTCAGGACCCTTACTCCTCGCTGAACCCGCGCATGAGCGTGGGCGCCATGCTCAAAGAAGTATTGCAGGTGCATCATGTGTGCCCGAAGGACGAAATGGACGCCCGTGTGGCGGCTCTGCTGGAGATGGTGGGCCTTGCGCCGGACGCCGCACAGCGCAGCCCCGGTGAATTTTCCGGCGGCCAGCGCCAGCGCATCGGCATCGCCCGCACGCTGGCCCTGCAGCCCAAGCTGCTCATCGCGGACGAGGCGGTCTCCGCCCTGGACGTCTCCGTGCAGGCGCAGATCATCAACCTGCTGGAGGAGCTGCAGAAAAGCCTGCATCTGACGATGCTGTTCATCTCCCATGATCTTTCCGTGGTGCGCTGCATGACGGACCGCGCTGTGGTGATGTACCTGGGCAAGATCATGGAAATGGGCCCCACGGAACACCTGTTCGGCGCGCCCGCCCACCCCTACACGCGCAACCTCATCGACGCCGTGCCCGAGCCGGATCCCGACTGTCCGCCCAAAGAGAGCACGATGATCGGCGAGCCGCCCAGCCCCATGGATATCCCCGGCGGATGCCGGTTCCATCCGCGCTGTCCCTATGCAAAAAACGTGTGCCGCCGCGCTCAGCCCGAACTCACGGACCTGGGCGGCGGACATTTTGCGGCCTGCCATTTCCCCTATGCGTGCGCTGGGGCGCCGCAGACGGAAGCTGAACAATAAGACCGCCCCGCGGCGCGCCGCGGCCCGGACAATGAATATGGGAAAGGAACATCTATTATGAAAATCACCGGCGTAAAGATCGAAAAGCTGCTGCTGGAGCTGACCAGCCCGTTCCGCGTGGCCTTCGGCACCATCACGCATTCCGAAAACGTAATGATCAAGGTCACCACAGACGAAGGCGTTACCGGCTACGGCGAGGCCGCGCCGCTGGCGTTCGTCACAGCCGAAACCACGGATTCCGTCATTGCGGCGCTGGAGCTGTTCCGCACCGGGCTGATCGGTATGGACCCGCTGGACATCGAAGCCGTGCATGCCATGATGGACGGCCTGATGGGCGGCAACTCCTCGGCCAAATGCGCGGTGGACCTTGCCATGTACGACATCCGCGGCAAAGCCGCGGGCATGCCCGTGTACAAGCTGCTGGGCGGCTATTCCAACACCGTGCTCAACGATATCACCGTCAGCATCATGGAGCCGCAGGCCATGGCGGACAAGGCGCTGAGCTATGTGCGCGACAAGGGCTACCGCGTGCTGAAGGTGAAGGTGGGCGCGGACGTGAACGACGACATCCGCGCGCTGACGCTCATCCGCGAGGCTGTCGGCCCGGACGTCCGCCTGCGCGTGGACGCGAACCAGGGCTACGACGTACCCACGGCGCTCAAGGCGTTGAACGCCTTTGCCGCACTGGGCGTGGAATCGGTGGAGCAGTGCCTGCCCGCATGGAACATGGAGGGCGCGGCCTACCTGCGCCGGAAAGCGCCCGCCATCCATCTGATGCTGGACGAATCGATCCACGGCCCGGTGGACGCAGCCCGCGCCTGCCGCATGGACGCGGCGGATATCCTGAACATCAAGCTGATGAAATGCGGCGGCCTGTATCCGGCCGAGCAGATCAATGCCATCGCCCAGGCCAACGGCCTCACCTGCATGGTAGGCTGTATGATGGAGACAAAACTTTCCATCACTGCCGGCCTGAGCTTTGTGGCGGCAAAGAAAAATGTAATGGACGCAGACCTGGACAGCTTTATGGAATATGTGGGCGGCGAGACCCACTTCCCCGGCGGCTTCACCCACAAGGGCAGCGATTTTGTGCTGTGCGACGCACCGGGTTTCGGGCTGGACATCGACTTTTGATTTACCGGAAAAGGCCGTGTGCGGGCGCTCCGGCACCCTTGTGCCCGGGCGGACGCCCGGCCTTTTCCCATTTTACGGAGGGATGAGCATATGGAGACATGGTCGTTTTATTCCGCGGGCATCCGCATCGCCCGCTTTTGGCCCGCCGCCGGCACGTTGGAGTGGGCGTGCCTGGACGACGGGGCGGGCGTTTTGGGCGCGCGCGGTGCAATGAACGAGGAGAACGCCGAATGGTTTGCCAGGCGGTACCAGTTTTCGCCCGCGGCATTTTTTGAAGGGCTGTCCGCATGGAACGAAGCGTTCGCGGGAGGCGGCTCGCCCGTCAGCTGCGGCGGCTCGCGCTACGACCGCCGTCCGGATGGATTTTACGCCCAGCGCGAGGCGCGTTTTCCCAAGGATATTTTGTTCGCGGACGGCGCTGTTCGCGCGCAGCTTTGTTCAAACGGCAACGGAACCACGGTGCTGGTGCAGGACGGCTGGGAGGCACGCACGCCCGCGGGCGCGTGGCTTGCCTATGCGCCTGCGGAGCCGGCATGCCCGGTGCGCGCGCTGGGCACCTTTATGGTGCCCGCGCGGGATGGGGTAAGGCTTGCCACGGATGTCTATGTGCCCGGCAATGCCCAGGGCCCCGTGCCTGTGATGCTGGTGCGCACGCCATACGACAAAACAGCTGCTCCGTGGAATTATTTCAACTTCGTGCGCCGCGGCTATGCGCTCGCCGTTCAGGACGTGCGCGGCCGCAGCGCAAGCGAGGGCGATTTTCTGCCCTGCTACCATGAGGTGGAGGACGGAGACGACACGCTGAACTGGCTCGCCGGGCAGGAATGGAGCAACGGCCGCGTGGGCATGATCGGCGGGTCTTACCTGGGCTATGTGCAATGGTGTGCAGCGGCCAGCGGCAACCCGCATTTGCAGGCGCTCGTCAGCATGGTCACGGCGGGCAGCGCTTTTGCCGACATTCCCCGCCGGGGCGGCTGCTTTGAATCCGGCATGATGGCTTGGGCCTTTGCGGTGTCCAACCATCAGATGGACGCCGCCCGCATGGTGCGGGACGACTGGGACGACGTGCTGCAGATCCGCCCGCTGGAAAGCATGGCCCGGGAGGCCATCGGCGAGGACATCCACTTTCTCAACACCTGGTTCGAGCACCCGGACAACGACGAATTGTGGCAAATGTCCGACTGGCAGGCCCGCAGCAAGGGCGCGCGCATCCCCGCGCTGATCTTCTCCGGCTGGTTCGACGACGACGGCATGGGCACCACCCAGGCGCTGGAGCTGGTCCACGACTGGCCCGCCGCTCAGCGTAAGGCCGTCCTTGGCCCGTGGATCCACAGCTTTAACAGCCGCTACGACATCCACGGCGTTCCCATGGGCCTGCAGGCCATCCGCTACGACGTGGACCTGCTGTACTTCCAGTGGGTGGACCATTTCCTGCGGGATGTGGAAAACGGTGTGGAGAAAGGAGCGCCCGTGGAATACTTCACCATCGGCGAAGACAAGTGGAAAACCGCTGAAAACTGGCCTGTCGCGGCGGCCCGCCCCCAGACGCTGTACCTGGACGGGGAGGCCGGCGCGGCCGTGGAAAACCACGGCCTGCTGGCGCTGTCCGTGCCTGGGGCGGACGCCTCCGACACCTACCGCTATGACCCGGACGACCCGGCCGTCAACATCATTGACATGTCGGAAAATGAAATCGAGGTGCCGGAGGATTACGCGGCCGAGGAGCTGCGCCCGGACGTATTGTGCTATACCACGCCCCCTCTGGCCACGGATGCCGTCATCACCGGGGACTGCAGCGTGGAGCTGTTCATTTCCTCTGACGCCGAAGACACGGATTTCATCGTCCGCGTCACCGAGGCCACGCCGGACGGAAAGTCCATCAAGCTGGCGGACGGCGTGCTGTGCGCCAAATACCGGGAAGGCTTTGAGGCTCCCCGGTATCTGCAGCCGGGCGCCGTATATCCCATCCATATCCGCACCACAAAATTCTCCAAGCGCTTCGAGAAGGGCAGCCGCCTGCGGGTCACCGTTACCTCCAGTGCCAAAAATTTCCTGTTTCCCAACAGCAACACGCGGGCGGGCTTCAACAGTGCGGAGACCGTGGTCGCCCACAACACCATCCATCACGGCCCGACGCATCCCTCCGCCATCACGCTGAACGTAGAAAAGGCATTGGAATTTTAAGCCCCGCAGCTTTTTTGCTCATATTTCCATTTTTCGACAGGATTCTCCATGGTTTGCCCGGGCAGACTGCGTTATAATAAGAATGCTGCCGCGTTCCCACTTCGCGGCGGCGGGCCGCGGCTGTTGCTTTGAATGGCCGCGGCCCATCCATTTCATGCGGCCGGCAGACGCACCGCCCGTCCCCCGAGCCGCCGCACAGCCTTTTCTACTACTTTTGTCTAAAAAAGCCATGCTTTACGCACGCTTTACGAACAAAACGACAAAAATATAAAAAATAGCAAAACATGTCCGATTTTGGCAGGCTTTTGTGATACAATATCGGTGTAGTATGCCCGGCCCCGCGGAGCCGGGCCAAACCCGCTTTGCGGCATCATAAAATTAGGAGTGTGCTTTCCCCATGGTGCAAGCCAGAACCAGTGCGAAGGAATTTTTCAACGCCGATGAACGTCTCGCCGACCTCGGCCTGATTGCCGTGCCCGGCGCCGAGGAGCTCACCGCCAAGATCGACCGTCACCTGCTCCGCTGGGCGCAGGAGGCCGGGATGGACCAGGACACGTTTATCATCGAGAGCGAATGCCCCCGCTTTTCCTCCGGCGACGGCAAGGGCCTCATCCGCTCCACCGTGCGCGGCGACGATATCTATTTCGTCGTAGACGTGGGCAATTACAACCAGAAATACAAGATTTTCGGCCATGAGAACTTTATGTCCCCGGACGACCATTTCCAGAACCTGAAACGTCTGATCCAGGCCACCAGCGGCAAAGCCAAGCGCATGAGCGTCATTATGCCGCTGCTGTACGGCAGCCGCCAGCACCGCCGCGCCTACCGGGAAAGCCTGGACTGCGCCGTCGCGCTGCAGGAGCTGCAGGCCATGGGCATCTCCAACATCGTCACCTTTGACGCCCACGACCCCCGCATGCAGAACGCCGTGCCCCTGATGGGCTTTGACAACGTGATGCCTACCTATCAGGTGCTGAAAGCCATGCTCCGCGCCGTTCCCGACCTCCAGCTGGACCGCGACCATTTCATGGTCATCAGCCCCGACGAGGGTGCGATGAACCGTAACATGTATTACGCCTCCGTGCTGGGGGTGAATCTGGGCATGTTCTACAAGCGCCGCGATTATTCCCAGGTGGTAAACGGCCGCAACCCCATCGTTGCCCACGAATACCTGGGTGAAAGCGTAGAGGGCAAGGACGTGTTTGTGGCGGACGATATCATCTCCTCCGGCGAAAGCATGCTGGACATTGCCTACGCGCTGAAAAAGCAGGGCGCAAAGCGCATTTTTGCCAACGCCACCTACGCCATTTTCACAAACGGCCTGGATTCCTTCGACAAAGCCTATGCCGACGGCATGATCGCGGGCGTGTTCGGCTCCAACCTTACCTACCGCACTCCGGAGCTGCTGAGCCGCCCCTGGTTCCACGAGGTGGACGTATCCAAGTATATCGCCTATTTCATCGCCGCGCTGAACCACGACCTTTCCGTCAGCGCCATCATCGATCCCCACGAAAAGATCAAGGCTCTGCTCGAACGCACCGGACAGGCCCGCTGAGCATTTTCCTTCGTTTTTACCGGAAGGCCCGCTGTTTTTACAGCGGGCCTCTTGTTTTCCGCCGTTTTTCGGCGCTCGACCAGCGGTCGGTTGTCAAAAGCGGGCTTTGGGGATACAATCAGGACAAAATAAAAACAGCACGGCAAAGCCGCCGCGCAGGGAGGAATCGAATGGACGCCAGATATACGGGAGAGCAGATCGCGGCCGCGCGCCGCGCCAAAGGGCTGACGCAAAAGCAGCTTGCGGACGCCTTGGGGGTAACGGATAAGGCCGTCAGCAAATGGGAGCGCGGACTGAATTATCCGGATATTGTATTGTTCCAGCCCATCTCCGAGTTGCTTGGGCTTCCGCTTTTGCAGCTTTTCTGCAAGGACGGGCTTTCCGCCGAGCAGGCCGTGGCGGCGGCGGCGGCGCTTTCCGCACAGGAAAAGCAGGCCGTCAGGCGCGACATGAAATGGCACGCGGTATTCCGCCTGGCGGCCGCCCTGATGCTGTCCGTTGCGCTGGTCTATGTTTCCCGCGTGCTGGATCTGCACGGCATTTACGGCTGGCCGCAGGGGTGTACCATGGGAATGCTGCCTTTCACCGGCTGGCTTGCGGGCGACGCTGTTTTTACGCTTCGGCAGATAAAAAAGCTCTGACAGGGTGGAAGAACACCAAAAGGCCCGGCGCTGTTGCGCCGGGCCTTTTGGTGAGCACCGCACCGGATTATATCTTTGCGCGCGATGCCAGCTCTTCATAAACTTCCTTTGTCTTTTCCTCTGTTTCGCCGTTGAATACAGTGGTCTCATCCGCTCCGTGCCGCACGACAACGGCGCAGCGCACACGGTTGTGGAGGTACAGCCGGTATGCGCCGAATTCATCATTGGTAAAGGTACCGCTGGATATTTTTCCGGTCCCGGTCCCCCAGGTACGGCTTCCCTTGTCAAAAACATCGCGCCATTCCACGCCGGTGATCTCCGTGTATGGGATAGACGCCCTGTCCCCGATCCCTCCGGAAAGCTCCAGCGCCGTTCCGGTGAGCTTTACACTCACACCGGAAAACACGACGACGGCCATGGCGAACACGATGGACGCAATGCCGATCACGCCGCCGATCACTCCGCCGGCCTTCTGTATCCGCGCCTCCCGTTTTTTCATGTTCTCCGCCACTGTTCCCGCCTCCTTACAGCTTCTGCAGGATACGCGCGCCGGAACCGCACAGCCAGTGCCAGCCCAACGCCGCGCCCGCCAGCAGCACCGCGGCCGCGGCCAGGCTGAACCACACGAAGCCCAGCAGCTTGCCGCCAACAGCCCACAGCAGTGCGCCAAGCCCCACGACCAGCATGCCGCCGAAAATGCCGATCATTGATGAGGCAGACTGCTTCACCACAATGGTGTCGTTTTCACAATCCAGACGCGGCAGCCACAGGTTGACGGCCAGCCCCGCCACCGGAATGAACAGTCCCATGCACACACACAGTGCCAGCAGCGCCAATGCGTCCGGCGCGGACAGGCCCAGCCCAAACCACAGCAGAAGCACGCTCAGCGTCGCGGGCACGTCGGACACCAGCACGTTCACCAACGCCTTTGCGCCAAACAGCTCACGGGGCGGGACGGGCGCTTCCTTCAAAATCCACAGCGTACGGCCCTCCAGACTGATGGAGACACACGCAGGATTCACTGTCGCCTGCATCAGGCAGACAACGGCCGCCAGCATGGGAGCCACCGCCTGCGCGCCGCCCATCTGCGCAACAAGCAGCGCCGCCTGTCCCCGCACGAACAGCACGTATACCGAAAAGCCCAGCAGCATCACCGCGCCGATCCCGGTGTTCAGCAAATAGATGGTGGTGCCGAAATAGCGGCCGCACTCCTTTTTGAACAGCGCCGCGAACCGGCCGCCGGCTTTTACCTCACGCAGCCTGTAATCGCTGCGCGTCACGTGGCTGGCAAGGCTGGACAGGATTCGCTTGTACTGCGTGCTCATACCCCAGACAAGCACCAGGAAGGGCGCCAGGCTGATGAGCAGAAAGCCCAGCAGCGCGCCCCAGCTGCCCACAAGGCCGTCCAGCAGCAGGCCCAGCGGCAGCAGCCAGGTATGCAGCGTGCGCCGCACGCCCTCGATGTTTTGCAGCAGTGCCGCCGCCAACGCATTGATCTGCAGGCTCCCCACCAGCACCGCCCCCGTCAGCACGATGCTGAGCACCGTGCCCACCAGGGATTTGTGCTTCATACGGCCGGAAAAATAGGCGATCACCCAGCCCCCCAGCAATGCCAAAACGGAAGGCAGCAAAGGCAAAAACAATGCGGCGGCAAGCAGCCGCACACAGAAGCCCGCAGCCTGCCCCGCTCCCAGCCCCGCATACACCAGATAAGCCGCGCCTGTGGGCAGCATCCACAGCCCGCAGAACACAAGATTTTCCAGGTACAGCGCCAGGATCTTGCTCAGCATCACGGTAAAGGCCGGCACCGGCAGCGCCAGCACGATATCGCTGTCCTTGCCGCCGAACACAAGACCGCTGGCTGCGAATAATGTAAACATCAGCGACATCACGCAGGCCATCAGCGCCATCAAAGGCAGCACCATCTCCACGATGCCCACCTCCGCCAGCATGGAGGCCAGCAAAAAGCTGTACACGCCGGAAAGGTACAGCGCCAAAAAGGCCATCAGCAGCAGCGCGCCCAGGCCGCCCGCGGCCTTCTTTTTGCTGCTGCCCGCTCCGCTGCGAAACGAAAACGCCCGCAGCATCGCGCGGAAATTCAGCTTCAAAAGCACCCACAGTTTACGCATGTGCACCGCCCTCCTGCGCCAGCTCCAGGAACACCTGTTCCAGACTCTCATCTCCAACAACGGACGCCGTGGTGCCCATTTTCACCAGTCGGCCGCCTTTTATAATGGCAATGCGGTCGCACAGCTTTTCCGCTACCTCCAGTACGTGCGTGGAGAAAAACACCGCGCCGCCTGCCGCGCAGATCTCGCGCAGAAAGCCCTTGAGCACGAACGCGGCCTGCGGGTCCAGCCCGACAAAGGGTTCATCCAAAATCAGCAGCCGCGGCGCGCGGATAAGCGCCGAAATGACAGCCAGCTTCTGCTTCATGCCGTGGCTGTATCCGCCGATGGGGCTGCCCAGCGCGCCCGTCAGCTCAAAGGCATCCGCATACTTGCGGATACGCTCTTCGCGCACGTCCTTCGAGATACCGTAGATGTCCGCAATGAAAGCCAGATATTTGATGCCCGTCAAAAATTCGTACAGATCCGGATTGTCCGGCAAAAACGCCGTCACCTGCTTTGCCGCCACGGGTTCGTCCTTTACGGAATGCCCGTCGATGACGATCTCTCCCTCGGTAAAATCCAAAATGCCCGCCACGGCGCGCAGTGTTGTGGTCTTGCCTGCGCCGTTGTGGCCGATAAAGCCCATGATCTCGCCTGCATTGACGGTCAGCGACAAATTGTCAACAGCCTTTTTGCCGCCTGCATACGTTTTTGAAAAGTTGGTGATGGTCAGCATGATACCCTCCGTTCCGTCCGGCTGTGCGGACAAAAGGCGCGGCATTTTGCCGCGTCTCATTTAGATGAATTTCTAAATGTAGTATAACACAAAACCCGCACCTGTCAATAGGTGCTGCACGATAAAGACGCATTATAAATATGGGGATATACTGTTTTGGGAAGACGCAGGCAGCAGAGTTACCCGCACCGTTCTTCCGCTATACCGCAGCGGCAGTGTCAAACAGGTGATTCTCCATATTCAGTTCTTCATCGGGGAGCTTTCATCCCCTGATCGGAAAGCTGTCCTTTCCCCTCGCCTCCGCTACAAGCCTACATTTTCCCTCGGCGTTTTTCTATATTTTATTCCTGGCGCTCACACATACATTCGCAAATAACCAGAAGAAGGGGCCGTGGCCAACCGCATAGCTTTCTTCATGGCGCCGATGCCGTGGAACATGCGGGCCAGCCCGACAAACGGGTACGCGCCCGGCTCATACTTGCCAAAGCCAGGGGCAGGTCACATAGGCAGCGGCCGGGCAGGGGCTGGACAAGTTCATCCTGTCCCGCCCCTGCCCGGCCGCTCTCCGACTCACCCAATCAAGAAACCTGGAATGAAATTTCATGTGGCATCTGTGTCTCAATTTACAAAGGCAGGCCAAACGGGGCCTGCCTTTGTAAATTGTTGAAATGGCGCGCTGTCAACCCAGCTGAATCCCCAGCTCGGAGGGCAATGCCCGGTTTTCCGCACAGTGAACCAGCATCTGCTCCAGATTTTTAACACAATAGAAATCATCCGTATCCGTATGCACCGGCTGCACCAGCTCGGAACGCACCGGAGTGATAGGGTTTTGCTGCACCAGACGTACCGCGTGGATATGCGGCAAATCCGCTTCCACACCGCAAAGTGGCGGGTCACCGCTGTCAACCGCCTGAATCGCATCCATCAGCTTCTGCATATCGGCGCCTGGGTCCACATCGCTGTAATCAAAGGCGCTTCCATCCGCCATCACTCCGCGAAATACCGGCTTTTCCCGGGTGTAAGTGATGGTGGCGTTTTCAAATTCCAACACGCCCACCGGCCCCCAAAACTCTGTGCGGATCGGGTGCGCCGTATAGTACAGGAGCGGCAGCCCCTGTGCCGTTTGAAACCGCAGCGCGGCAATGTCATAGTTTTCAATCGTGGGATTCGCGCGGTACAGCTCCGCCTGCACGCTCTCGATGTCACAGGCTGTACGCATTGTCGATCCCAGCAGAAAGGTCAGCATCTGAAAATGATGGGCACACGCGTTTGTAAAGGGACTGTCGAATACTTCCCGCCCCTGGCAGGTGATCCGCCCGGCCCAATTGTTGCGTGCATAGTAAGCGGCGCCGCGGCGGAAGCCATGGTAGACGGCGATGTGCTTTGCCTTGCCGAAACGCCCAAGCAAAATATCACGCTTGAGCGCCTGTACGTCCCTGCGGTAATTGAGCTGATAGCCGATGCAAAGGAATTTTCCCGTCTTTTTACTGGCTTCCTGCATGGCGGCGGCTTCCTTTACGGTCAGGCAGAGCGGCTTCTCGCACAAAACGTTCACGCCATGCTCCAGGCAGGAAAGTACCATATCGGTATGGAAATGCACCGGCGATACGAGCACCGCCAAATCGGCGCTGTCTTTGGCAAAAAATGCGTCCAGAGTAGGATAAACAGGGATCTGCCGCTGCCGTATCTGCGGCACGCGCTCTGCAAGATTGGGATCAATATCACAAATGGCCGTAAGCTCCGCCCCCATATCCTGAGACGTCAGAGCTTCTACATACAGCCTGCCGTATCCGCCCGCCCCTACAAGCACAACGCGCGGCCTTGTTTTTGACATAGCAATCTTCTCCTTCTTTCCAATTGGTTATTCCCGCAGCTTTATGCGGTAGGTGCTCACTTCAAAGGGCCGGACGTGCAGCTCGGCCTTCAAGGCTGCGGCCCTGCCGACAGGCGTTTCCAGCAGGTCGCAGGGTATCAGCGTCTCCACCGGCAGATCGGAGCGGATGTGGAAATACGTATCAGCCTTCTTGCTTTCGTACAGGCGCAGGATCAAATCTCCGCTTTCATCATCCGCCCGCTTCACCGTGTCGATGACAACGTTCGCCGCGTCGGTGGAAAAGGCAGAAAAGGCCTGCAGGCTTCCCGCTTCAAGCCAGACGGGGTCGTTGAAGGCCGCCGCCTGCTGTACAACAGGCGCCTGTGCAAAGCTCTCGCTCCAAGCCGTAAACCCGTAGCGGAAGCGATGCTCTCCCTGGTCACTGGCCATCTCCGGAGAGGCCGCAGCCCGCAGCAGCGTCAGCTCAATGCTGTTCTGCTCTACTCCGACACCGTATTTGCAGTCGTTCAAAACCGCACATCCATGGCTGTTATCGCACAGGGCCGTGTAACGGTGGTTGCATACCTCAAACCGCTGCTGGTCATAGCCGCGGCTGCGATGCGTCGGACGTTCCACATAGCCGAACTGAATCTCATGGATCGCATTTTCAGCCCGCACGTCTACCGGGAATTCCACCTTCAGCAGACGGTGAAGCTCCCGCCATTGAATCGTGGTGTCGAACTCCGCCACCGGACTTCCTGTACGCAGGGTGATGACCTGCGTAACCGCCGAGCGGCCAATGCTCCCGGTCCAGCGAACTGAGACGGAAAAGCCTTCCTCTTTCAGCAGTTCAAGCGTGTCGGCCCGTGCGGTGCAGGCCTCTTGTTCGCGGTAGTTGCTGTCAATGTCCCATGCGTCGAAGATGCGGGGTACGTCCTTGTACATCCGCAGGACGTTCATCGGACGGCCCGCCGCCATCTCACGCCCATCCAGCGTATAGGAGATCACATGTCCCTGCCGGTCCACCTGCATCGCCACGCGTTCGTTCTGCAGAAGGACGCCAGTCTCCAACTGCTTTGCAAACGCCCTGGGCTGGCTTTGGCCGCCCCCTGCGGGCAGCAACGTCACCGCCCCCAGAGCGGGCAGCGTTACCAACGCCTGCGTGCCGCACACTGCAACCGGCTCACCCTCGGCAGTCTGCGCACCGTGCGCGAAAGCCCGGGGCAGAGCAACGAGTTCCTCGCGCGCAAAGCTCAAGCCGTTGAAGACCGTTACGGCATCGTCCTGTTTCACAGGGCGGAGCAAGGCCCGGCGGGCGTCGGTGCACAGCGTCTGCGCGTCCCGCTGTAACGCTTCAAGCGCCTGGTTCGCTTCATTATATACCCTGGCAATGGAAGACCCCGGCAGAATGTCGTGAAACTGGTTGAGCAGCAGCGTTTTCCATAGCCTCCGCGCCTGTTCGGCATCATATGGGCGGCCGTGCCGCGCCGCCAATGCACCCCACAATTCCATGTGGTGAAGCGCGCGCTCACTGAGGCGATTGTTTTTCTTCACAGAAGCCTGTGTGGTGTATGTACCGCGGTGAGCGTTGAAGTACAGCTCTCCATCCCAGGTGTTTTGAGGCCCGCCCTTGGCCTGCAGGGCCTCAAAGAATTCCAGCGGGGAACACATCTCTACCTTGGGCATCCCTTCAAGGTCGCGTTCCCGCAGGGCATACTCAATGTGGTCCCGGCACGGGCCGCCGCCGCCGTCTCCGTAACCGAAGGGGATCAGGAAATCTTCCAGATGCCGCTTTTGCACCCGCTTTTTCCAAACGCCGCATAATTCCTTCGGATCGGTCCGGTAGGTGTAATTGGTAGGCAGAAAGGACACGACCTGGCTGCCGTCCATGCCCTTCCAATTGAAGTAATGATAGGGAAACGGGTCGCCTTCGTTATAGCTCCAGAAAATTTTCTGGGTAACCAGATACCGAACGCCGCAGCCTGCCAAAAGCTGCGGCAGAACCGCGGAGTAGCCGAACGTGTCCGGCAGCCACAGGACCTGACTGTCAATACCCAGCTCATCGCGGTAGAAGCGCTTGCCAAACACCAGCTGCCGCACCAGCGCCTCGCCGGAAGGGATGTTGGTATCCGGTTCCACATACATGGCGCCCTCCGCGATCCAGCGGCCGGACCGGACGGCGCTGCGGATGCGTTCATACAGCTCGGGGTAATGCTCCCGGCACATCTCGTAGGCGGCCGGCTGGCTTTGGATATAGCGGTATTCCGGATATTGTTCCAAAAGACGCAGCTGGGCGGCAAATGTACGCGCCGTCTTTCGGTGAGTCTCTTGCATAGGCCACAGCCAAGCCAGATCCAGATGAGAATTGCCCACTGCCGCCATCAATGGTGCCGTGGAACCATTGTGGCATTCCAGCAGAGGCCGCAGCGAGGCACGGGCTTGGCGGTAACACTCGTCCCGCGTTTCAGCCGGTTGTTCAAAATCGACGATGCGCGTATACCGCTCCAGGCCGTCGGCGATCTGTGAAGCCCGCAGCGAATCTTCCGGCAGCTCATCCATCAGCATGGACAGAGTGGAAACATCCATCCAGAGCTGGTAAGCATTTTCGTTCCAGATGCCAAAGGTATTGCGTCCCATCCGGCTGCGGCAGCCTTCCGCCGCAGGGTCCTGCAAAGTTCCGGGAAGCACCGGTCCTGTGCTGCAGCCTCCCACATCCGGAAAATAATGCCCCGCGTACACCTCAAACAGAAGTGAAAAACGCTCCCCCGGTTGGGCACAATGGGTCAAAATATTGTCACAGATATAATGGTGCGGTACACTGACCCATTCGGCCCGGCGGGTGCCAAACGCTTTTCCGTTCACAAAGAGCGTGGCCTCGCCTCCAAGGTCCAGCTCCATGGCAACCGTTTTGTTGGCTGCCGCTTCCGGCAAGGTGATATCGGCGCGGCACCACATATACTCCCAAGTGTGCCCCCAGGCCGTTCCTTCCTCCATCGGGCAAAACGGTCCCTGCGCGGCCTGGCCGGGCGTAAGATGCCGCATGGTGGTAAAACCGTCAAATTGGATGCTTTCAAGCGGACGGTAAAAATCGCTGGCCAAGACACGCTGCCAATGAGCCAGCCGATCCCTGTATTCGGAATGAAGCAAAGACATGGCGTATTCCCCCTTAAGACATGTGTGATACGGAAAGGCCTTCCGACACTGGAAAGCGGATTTCTGATATGATACAATTTAGCATAGGTTCCATAAAACCTCTCCGGGCATAGCATACAGGAGATTATGGGGACACACAATTCACAAATTCGTAAATTGTTGACAAAATTTCGACTTTGTCTTTCGGAGGCATGCTTTTTGGGCAGCAGGATGCGAAAAGGCTCGAAAAAATGAACAGAAAACCGAAAATCTGAATTGACATTGATATGCCGCTTATTTATCCTAATATAAAAAGGAAGAAGTTTATGCAAAAATTGATTCGGTTCTGGCAGAATCTGCGCTTACGCGCAAAGTTTTTGCTGATTCTGCTGGTTGGCATTGTGCCGGTCGGCATTGTCGCCATCGTGACCCTCTATATCCCGCTTCGAGCCTACGACAGACAGCTCTACAAAAGCAGCGCTCAGATGATTTCCCTGTTCGCAGAGCAGATTCAGGACGAACTGATGAACTTTGAGGATATCAGCTACCGCATCCTGACAGATACAGCCCTTCAGGAAAACCTGTCCATCATGAAGGAGGCAGCCCCCGGCACACTGACGTGGATCAACGCTCAGACAAAGGTCGCAAACCGGGTAGCCTATTACAGCCTGTGGTTTTCGAACGCCGTCAGCTTTCAGCTAAAAACCAGCAGGGGCAATTCTTACAATCACTTTTTTGAAGTATCTGCGGGCAGCGACGAATTGACAGAAGAACGGATCACCGCCGCTGTCAACCATCGGGGGCGTTTTGTCTGGCTTACGGAAGAGGGGGCGCAAACCCGTCTGTTTCTTGTACGGGAGATTCGTGAAATGCAGGATATGGACCTGGACACCCTGGGCTGCCTGCTGATCGAAGTGGATTTCCCCGCACTGGTGGAGCAATACAACCACAGCATGGCACAGATGGGAGTGATGCCGCGGTGCGCTGTTTATAACGACGGGCTTTGTCTGTACGCCAGCGACGCGGCCATCCAGACTCTCGGTGTGGGCGAAGACGGCTACACCTATATGAAGCTGGACGGCCAACCGATGCTCTGTGTCCGTTACACGTCCAGCAATGGAATGAAGTATGTGACATTAGTAGATTACAGCGGCATCCGGGCCACCACACTGGTAGCGGTCAGCGTTACCATCCTTTGCATTCTTGCCGCAGTACTTTTAACATTGGCCGTCAGCACCGGGTTGATCGATAACATTCTGAACGATCTGCAGCTCCTTTTGCAGAAATTTGACGCCTTTGCCATCAGCGGAGAGCCAATCACCACCCATAACAGCCCATATCAGGGGCGGCTGGACGAGATTGGCGATCTGCACCGCGGTTTTGATTGGATGACCCGCGTATGGACTCGAGTCAACCATGAAAAAGAAGAACAGCGTCATCTTTTGCAGGAAAAGCAGATCCAACAGCTGCGTGCCCAAATCCGGCCGCATTTTTTATATAACACTTTGGAATCCATCTACTGCCTGGCCCAGAATCTGGAGGACCAGCGCATCGCAGTGATGACCAACGCTTTGGGCAAGCTGCTGCGTTCCTCCCTGAATGACAAGCGGGATGTAATTACCGTATCCGAGGACTTACAGGTCACGCGCGATTACCTGAGTATCCAGCAAATCCGCTATGGCGAACGGCTGCAGGTGGAGTATGATTTTCCGCAGGATATCCTAACCTGCCGGATTCCGGCCATGACCATCCAGCCGCTGGTGGAAAACGCCATTCACCATGCTGCCGAAAAAATGCTGGACGTCTGCGTCATTCGTGTCAGCGGTGCTGCAACGGCGGATGGTGTGGATATTATCGTGCAGGACAACGGCCCTGGTACAGACGAAGACATTCTTAACAAACTGGAAAGCGGCGAGGTGCAGCCGGAGGGGCTGGGCATTGGAATGCGCAACATCCACAAGCGCGTACAGCACGCCTTTTCCGAGCAGTATGGGCTGCGTGTCTGCAGTGAGGAGGGCCAAACACAAATTATCGTTCATTTGCCGGATACCCGGCCCGAGCCGCATAACAAAGCATGAAATAGAGAAATGAGGATACCGTGTATAAACTGCTATTGGTAGATGACGAGCCTATCATCCGTGAAGGGCTGGAACGGATTATTGATTGGGAAAAGCTGGATCTTAAGCTGACGGCCTCCTGTCCCAATGCAATTGCAGCACTGGACAGCATGACCGACGATATGCCGGATATTCTTCTGACCGATATCCGGCTGCCGGGCATGACCGGGCTGGAATTGGTTCAGCGGGCGGTGACGCTGCACCCCATGCTTCAAACGCTGATCCTCTCTGGCCATGATACCTTTCAGTATGCACAGCAGGCGCTGAAATACGGCGTTATCGAATATCTGCTTAAACCCTGCTCTCAGAAAGAGATGGAGGAAGCGTTGCTGCGCGCCTGCCAAGCCGTCGACCGGCAGCGGAAAAAGGTGCTTTATCTGTATGAAGAGCGGCGTCAGCGCATCAAATCGCTGGTAGACAGCTTCAATGCCTTGCGGGAGAGCGAGGCGGATGCTGAACAGCTGGAAAAGCAGGTCGGAGAGCTTGTCAAAACAGTGGAGGATCCCAGCCTGCTGCAGGAAACGCTGGTTGCCGTAGTGATCGGCTGCATGGGCGCGGGCCAGGCTGAATGGGGCATGAACATTATTACCGACGCCCTGCATGACCGAAGGTCTCTGGAGGAACTCATCAGCCGTACTTTGCTGCGGCTGCGCAGGGAAGGGAGCGCCGCTCGCAGCAACGATTTCGTGCAACAGATAATCTCCTATACGAGTGTCCATTATGCCGACGAGTCGCTTTCCTTACAATATCTGGCGGACAAAGTCGTGTATATGAACGCGGACTACATCGGCCGTGAATTTACCCGTGCCATGGGGCAGAAGTTCAGCAGCTATTTGTTGGGCATACGCATGGAGCATGCCAAATCGCTGATGCGCGCAGATCGCTCGCTTCACAGCTATGAGATTGCTGAGAAAGTTGGTTTGGGCGATAACCCCCACTATTTCAGCCAGCTGTTCCGTAAATATACCGGTACAACGCCTAAAGACTACCGCCGTTTTCTGGATGAACAGCCGGGCAGGCCGGAGTAAGGGGTAACCGCGCCTTTCCCAAAAAGCATATCAGGATCCGTTCAGGCGGGGCCAAAGTATGGCGCGCTCTTTCTTTGGCCTTTTGGGGGCGCCGGGCAAAAAGGCAAGACAAAAACCCGAAAAAACGTACAAAAAAATCAGAAATATGAATTAAGTTTTAGGGAAATCACCGCTATAATATGGATATCGCGAATAGAGATGAGCCAAACGCATCTTCCGCGAGCGGGCTGTGTTTCCGCTCATCCCTATATCACAAATCATACGGAGGTGCTCTCTAAAGTGAAGAAGAAAATAATCGCTACCCTGTGCGCCGCGTTGATGCTTTCCGGCGTCATTACCGGCTGCAGCGGTTCTGCCTCCAGCGGCTCACAGGCCGCTGCCAGTACCGGCACCAGCGCCAACACCGCATCCGGCGCCGAAGGCAAGACCACCCTGAACGTTCTGTGGTGGGGTTCTCAGACGCGCCATGAAATGACGACTGAGATGCTGGAAAAATTTGAGGAGCTGAATCCCGACATCGACGTGGTCATGGACTACTCCGACTGGGACGGCTACTGGACCAAGCTTCCCGCTCAGGTTGCAGGCGGTCAGACGCCCGACGTGTTCCAGATGGACTACGCCAAGCTGGCGGAATATGTAGAAAACGGCGTTACCGCCGATTTGAGCAGCTATATTGCCGACGGCAGCCTGGATATGAGCAACGTAGAGCAGAATATTCTGGACTCCGGCACAATAGACGGCAAAGTTTACGCAATATCCACGGGTACGAACGCGCCCGCTTTGCTCTATCGCCAGGACATTCTGGATGAATTGGGACTGAGCCTGCCGATGAATCCCACGATGTCCGAGTATGCTGAGGTATCCAAAGCAGTTTACGAGGCCACCGGCCTGCGGGATACCTTTATAACGGACAGCTCCGCTGTAATTTTCCGTCAGCATCTGCGTAACTATGGCCTGAACCTCTACAATGAGGATGCTACTGCTCTTGGTTTCGATGACCCGAAATATCTGGTGAATATGTGGAATCTGGCTTTGCAGGCGCAGGAGGAAGGTTGGGGGCTTTTGCCTGGTGAGGCAACCGCTACTACCGCATTTGATTCCATGGTTACGGATGCATGGTCTCGTCTCCAGAACTCCAACGAATTACAGGCTTACCGCGAAGCCACAGGTAAGGACATACGTATGGTCATGATTCCAAGTCTTGACGATGCTACTACACCTGCTTCATTCCTCAAACCTGCTATGTTCTGGTGCGTTAGCGCCGACAGCGACGTGAAAGATGCCGCGGTCCGCTTTATCAACTTCTTTACCAATAGCCCCGAATGTTATGACATAGTTGGCATCGAGCGTGCGGTCCCCATCTCCTCCAAGATGCGCGAATATGTCGCTCCGTCTCTGGACGAAGTCAGCCAGGAAGTTGTCGAATATGTTGACTATGTCAGCCAGCCCGAGATGTCTTCCCCCTTGATGAATCCAGATCCGCCGGAACACACCAAAGTTTCTGAGCTGTTGGATCAGTATTCTGAGCAGGTCCGCTACGGCGAGATCACCGATCTGGAAACGGCTGCCCAGCAGTTCATGGATGAAGCAAACGCGATTCTGGCTGCGGAATAAACGGCCTTTACAAGGCCAAAGGCGTCTGAGCCGCATCATCCGGGTCCGGCGTTCTCCATAAGGCCGGACCGGTATACAAAGATACGATGCTCTATCGCGCCGAAGGGAGCTCCTTCGGCGCGTTTCTTAAAGTCTCCCCAAAATCTGTGAAAGGAGCCGTTGTCATGACGAAAAACACCGGTCTCAAACACAAATGCGGCACTTTGCTGGATCGGGACAATGTGGCGGGGTACGTGTTTATCCTTCCTTTTATCATCGGTCTCGTCGTATTTACCGCCATTCCGTTCTTTACCTCGCTGTATCTGGCATTTACGAAGTACAACGTCTTGTCCGACCCCAAATGGGTGGGACTTGCAAACTTCAAAGAGATGTTTTTTGAGGACGAGCTGTTCTGGACCTCTTTTAAGGTAACCTTCAAGTTTGCCCTCATCCAAGTACCTGTCAAACTGACGGTTGCCCTGCTTGTAGCCATGGTCCTGGCCCGTGCGACCCGCGTGACCAGTTTCTACCGCGCGGCGTTCTATATCCCCTCGCTGATGGGCGGCAGCGTTGCCATCGCTCTGCTGTGGAAGCAGCTGTTTTCACCCAAGGGCGTCATCAATCAAATTTTGGGCTTCTTCGGCCTTCCGGATGATACGGCATGGCTTGGCAATCCCAAAACCGCGCTGGGAACGCTCATTGCGCTGGGCGTCTGGCAGTTCGGTTCTTCGATGCTGATTTTTCTGGCGGCCATTAAAAACATCCCGTCAAGCTATTATGAAGCCGCCATCGTGGACGGCGCCGGCCCTGTGCGCCGATTCTTTTCCATTACGCTTCCTCTGCTGACCCCCATTATCTTCTTCAACCTCATCAACCAGGTGATCGGCGCTTTCCAGGCGTTCAACTCCAGCTACCTGATCACCAAGGGCAAACCGCTGAACACCACGCTGTATTATGGAGTTCATCTGTACAACAAAGCCTTTAATCAGTTCGAGATGGGCTACGGAAGCGCCATGGCTTGGTTCATGCTGCTGATCATCGCTTTCTTTACGGCTCTGATTTTCCGCTCCTCCAGCGCCTGGGTTTATTATGAATCGGAAGGAAGGTAAAACAGAGATGATCAAATCTATCACACATAGCTTTTCCGCACAGCGCAAGCTCGGCACCTTTTTTTACCACGCTCTGATGATCGTCGTCAGCTTCCTGATGCTGTACCCGGTTCTGTGGCTGGTGGCCTCTTCTTTTAAACCCAACGGTGACATTTTTTCCACCGCTACGTCATTGTTCCCCGAAAACTTTACACTGGAGCATTATATCAACGGCTGGAAAGGCTTCGGAGGTTATACGTTCACAACTTTTTTCTCAAATTCACTTTTGGTAGCGCTTCTGTCTGCCGTGGGCATGATGGCCTCCTCCGCGCTTGTCGCTTTCGGCCTTGCGCGTATCAAATTCAAGGGCCGCAATATCTGGTTCGTGCTGATGGTCGTCACCATGATGCTGCCCGGCCAGGTTATGATGATCCCGCGCTTTGTGCTGTTCAACAGCATGGGCTGGGTGGGTACCTATCTTCCCATGATCGTTCCCTCCTTCTTTGCCAGCGGGTTCAATATCTTCCTCATCATGCAGTTCATTCGCGGCATTCCCCGTGATATGGACGAAGCGGCCAAAATCGACGGATGCAGCTGGTACGGTGTATTTTTCCGTATCATTGTCCCCATGATCGTGCCTTCGCTGGTAACGGTTGCCGTGCTGACCTTCATGTCCAGCTGGGAGGATTTCATGGGCGCTCTGCTTTACCTGAACAAACCGGAAACCTACACCGTCGCATATGCGCTGAAGATGTTCAACGACAGCTCCATGTCGGATTACGGCGCTACCTTTGCCATGTCCGCAGCATCGCTGGTGCCGATACTGGTCCTCTTCTTCTTCTTCCAGAAAAATCTGGTGGAAGGCATCTCCATCCAAGGCCTGAAAGGCTGATTCTCATCAACGATAGACAAGGAGGCACATTTTATGCCTTGTATTGACCGGCTCCCTGCAATCCCTCTGCTGGCGTCCGACCCATACCTTTCCATTTGGATGCCCGCAGACACCATGACCCAAACAGACGCCTGCCACTGGAGCGGCCCCGCAAAGCCGATTCGCGGCGTGCTGACCGTAGACGGCGCGGCCTGCCGGTTTCTCGGTGCGGGCCCCGAGCCCGAGGCCGACCTGACTGAGTTAAAGGTGACAGCCACCCGTACCTGTTTTACCAGTGAATTTGCCGGCGTGCGGCTTGAGACCTGTTTTGCTTCGCCGGCTCTTCCGCAGGATCTGGATCTGCTCAGCATGCCCGTCACCCTGGTGACGCTGTCCGCAGTTTCTCTGGATGGCGCAGAGCATGACGTTCGTGTGAAACTGCATCTGTCCGACCGGCTGTGCTATGATGGAGATATCCGCCCCGCCATGTCCGGCGCGTCTTTTGTTCTCAACGGCAAAAGTACCGCCTGGTGCGGGCAGACTACCCAGAAGCCGCTGAGCCACTCCGCCGACCATTCGACCATCGACTGGGGCTATCTGTACCTGAGCGCCGACGGCGAGACCACGCTTGTGGGCGACGGCCTGCAGACCTGCTGTTCTCTCTCAGCGGGCGGCCCTGCCGCGCAGCTCATCATCGCCTACGATGACATCGCCTCTATCAACTATTTCGGCGATCTGTGCAAGCCCTGGTACCGCCGGGACGGCCGGCAGATCACCGATGCGATCCGTTGTGTGCAGGAACATTTTGACACGATCCTGAACGACTGCGCCCGGCTGGACGCGCGGCTGGCGGAGGATGCCCGCAACGCGGCGGGCGAGGGCTACGAGCGGCTCGTCAACGCTGCGTGGCGCCACACCTTTGCCGCCCACAAGCTGATTGCCACGCCGGCGGGCGAGATGGCGTTTCTCTCCAAGGAGAACGACTCCAACGGCTGCATCGGCACCGTGGATGTGAGCTATCCTTCCATCCCGATTTTTCTGAAGTATTGCCCGGAGCTGGTCAACGCTCTGTGCCGGCCCGTGTTGGAATTTGCCTCTATGCCGGTGTGGACCGAGGATTTTGCCCCCCACGATGTGGGCCGCTATCCTCTGGCCACCGGCCAGGTCTATGCCGCCCGCAGGCACGTCGGTCAGGGGGAGTGCTATCCGCCCTACTACCTCTATCCCGCCGGGACCGATGTGTGGGACGTCCGCTATCAGATGCCGGTGGAAGAATGCGGCAATATGCTCATCATGCTGGAGGCAGGCCGCGCCTTTGGCGCAGACCCCGCGCTGGCTAAGCAGTATCGCTCCCTGCTGGACACCTGGGTGCAGTACCTTGTAAAATACGGGGAGGACCCCGACGAACAGCTTTGCACCGATGACTTTGCCGGGCATCTGGCCCACAACGTGAACCTGGCCGCCAAGGCCATCATCGGCGTGGCCTGCTATGCCCGCCTGACCGGCGAGGAGTCCTATGCGAAACAGGCTAAGACCATGGCGGAGCATCTGCTGGAGAAAATCGGCGACAAGGGCAATACGCCTCTGACGCTGGACGGCCAGGGCTGGAGCATGAAATACAACCTGCTGTGGGATAAGGTGCTGGGTCTCGGCCTAATGCCGGAGAGTTTTTACGCGGCGGAGACTGCCAGCTACCTGCCCCGCATCAACACCTACGGTCTGCCGCTGGATTCCCGCGCCGATTATACCAAGTCGGACTGGATCTGCTGGACGGCCCGCATGGCGGACGACGCGGCCGTTCGCACCGCATTGATCGCGCCCATTGCGAAGGAACTGCGGGAAACCACATCCCGCGTCCCCTTCTCCGATTGGTACGACACCAAAACCGGACGCTATGTGGCCTTTATCGCCCGCAGCGTACAGGGCGGCATCTTTGCACTGATGCTGTGAAATCTATAAAAAGCAGCCGCCGCACAGAACAGCTGTTCTGTGCGGCGGCGTCTTAACCGTTTGAAGCCTTAAAGGCGGGGACCGAGAGGAAACAGCCCCCCCTTCCCCGCAAAATGCAAAGGAGATGCTATAAAATGGAACTGCATCTGCCCCCGAAGCCCACCCCCACAGTATTGCCGGGAGAATTTCGGTTTGCTGCGGCCGGATTGGCCCATGGACATATTTACGGCATGGTGAACGGCCTGCTGGACGCCGGAGCGGAGCTGGTGGGCGTGTGGGATGAGGACTTGAAGAAAGTTTCCGCATTCCAAAGTGCCTTTCCGCAGGCTCATGCTGCATCCTGTCTGGATGAGCTGCTGGATGCCCCCGACATTTCCCTGATCGTCAGCGCCGCGGTTCCCAGCGAACGTTGTCCGCTGGGGCTTCGCGTCATGGCGGCAGGCAAGGACTACTTTGTTGACAAAGCCCCCATGACCACGCCGGACCAGTTGGCCGCAGCCCGGCGTGCCGTGGTGGAAACCGGCCGGAAATATATGGTCTATTATTCCGAACGACTGCACAACGAGGCTGCAACGCTTGCCGATGAGCTGATTCGCCGGGGCGAGATTGGACGTGTTCTGCATATGGAGGGCTTTGGCCCCCACCGGCTGGGAAACGCCCGGCCGGATTGGTTCTACCAAAAGGCCTGTTGTGGAGGCATTCTTTGTGATATCGGAAGCCACCAATTGGAACAGTTCCTATATTTTACCGGAGCGGAAGATGCTGATATCACCTTTGCCCACAAAGCCAACTACGCCCATCCCGGCCACCCGGAGTTCGAAGATTTCGGCGAATGTACAGCTGCCGCCTCCAACGGCGCCACCGGCTACTTCCGGGTAGACTGGTTCACACCGGACGGTTTGCGCAATTGGGGAGATGGACGCACCTTCATCTTGGGCACTGACGGTTATATTGAGCTGCGCAAATATATTGATCTGGCCGCTGACAAAAAGCAGGAAAACATGGTTTATTGGGCCAACCGGAAGGGAGAATTTCGGTTTGATGCCACCGGACAGGTGGGGTTTCCCTTTTTCACCCGGTTGATCCGGGACTGTATCGACAGGACCGAGACTGCCATGACACAGAAGCATGCTTTCAAGGCCGCCGAACTTTGCCTAAAGGCACAGGCTCTGGCTGACGAAGAAATATAAGGCAATACCGCACAATTCTAAGTGTCGAATCGCGCCGGCAGATTTTTGTGACAGCTGCCGGAAAATCTGCAAGCGAGACGACCCTTAAGGCATCAGCCGTGAATTGTGCGGTGTTGCCATAATGCAAAAGCAAGGGCCGCCCTTCTAATTCCAGAAAGGCGGCCCGTTTTTTATTGCGGATATCCCTCTTGCCTCCGCGGACAGGGGACAGCTCACGAAGCCGAAAAAGAGCCGCATGCGGTTTCCCGTATTTTACTCGGTTTCAACAATCAGCTTTCCGTCCGGCGTGAAATGCGCGGGAGAGATAAATGCGATACGATCCCGGCCGGTTGCCCTGGTCCGTCCGTGATAGCAAATCATCAGGGTACCATCCGTAGTGCGGAACATACAGCTATGTCCGGTGCCCGTAACATGACGGCTCCGTTCCAGAATAGGGTTTTCTTCCGCTTTGGCATACGGGCCTAATGGGTGCGCTGAAGTAGCATAGCCCACTGCATAATCCGGCCCGGCAAAAAAATTGCCGGAATAGGTCATGTAATACCGGCCTTCATGCCTCATCAGATAAGAACCCTCATTCCAGCGCCGGCCGGTAGCCGCCGCGCTGCGTCCCTCCCATTCCTGCTCGGGGCGCAGCAGCAAAACAGGCTCTCCCTTCACACCGGAAAAATCCGGAGCCAGCTCAACACCATAGATCCAACTCTCCTCCAGGCCGTCGACCTTGTGCTCGTAGCAGCAGCGGGAGTAATACAAATAATATCGCCCATCTTCGGCGAATACGTTCGCGTCAATGATAGGGTAGCCGGGGGCAAAAATCGGATGGTCGGAAATATCCGTAAAGGGGCCGGACGGGGTGCTGGCCCGCGCCACGCCAATGCGGAAGTTTTCCAAAGCGCCGGTGGGGTTTACTTTCCAGTCAGCGCTGTAAAACAGATAGTATATGCCGTCAATCTCATAGCATTCCGGTGCCCAGAAGCATCCCACGCCCCAGCGGGAGGTTTCTTTGCCCAGAGCGGTGCCGCAACGCTCCCAGAGCTGCAGATCTTCGGAAGTGTAGATAGGAAAACCGCTGCCGTCCTCGCTCGTACAGTAGAGGTAATAGCGCCCATCCGCAGCGCACAGAATGAATGGGTCGGCGGCCGGGAACGGCAGTCGAATTGTTTTTTGCATATCGGATTCTCCTCGTTGCCCTAAAAAATCATTTCCAATGTTCCCATGCCCTCGGCGGCCCTGCCCATTATAACGCCGCTGCTGTCTTTCCGGCGGAAGATGGCTCACTGTTTGCTCTGCAGGCTCTGGCAGCATCTTCTGTCGATAAAAAACGGCTCTGTTTGTCGTCCCAAATAGGAGCGCTGGATATGGAATTCCATATCCGGAAAGATCATGAGCTATTTTTCTGATTTTGATTGTATCATGTAAAATACCGCAAAAACAATTCAAAAAACCTATATAGAAAAATTGTCTTTTTCATGCTTCGACTCGGCCTTATTCGAAAAGTGCCAACATACCCGATCTGTGGGGCCTTTTCCGCCATGCTTTGCTGATTTTCATAACCTATGTTCAATATTCCTGCGCCAAATCTTTGTTTATCTATCCGATTCTCTGAAACCCCTTGATTTTCCTGCATTTTCCGCAGGTCTGCTACCATAAAAAGCTCCGTTTTCCCTTGTTTTTGCCCTTGTGGGACAAAACAAGGGAAACTTTTTATCAGTCGCCTACTACCTTATCCAGCAAGCGGGCTGATGAGCGTTTCGCTTCCCTTGTCGAGTGAGCGTAGATGTTCATGGTGGTACTGACGTCGGCGTGTCCCAAAAGCTCCTGCACGTCCTTCGGCGCTGCCCCGTTGGAGAGCAGGTTGCTGGTGAACGTGTGGCGAAGCTGATGGAAGTGGAAGCCCTCAAGCCCCGGAATCTTCTTTGAGGCTGTCCGGCAGGCAATGCCGACCGTGCTGGACGATTCAAAGCACCCGTCCGGGCGGAGACAAACGAAGTCGATCTCCCGGTAGTCCACCGGCACTTCCTCCGACCTTTGCAGACTGTACAGCTCATAGTAGCTGCGGCCTTTTTCCTGCACCTGCTTATAGTAGTTCAGGCTGTATAGCTCGCCGTACTTGAAGCGGTTTTTGTGCTGCTCGGTCCTGGCTGCCTTGAGGATCGTCGCCAGCGTGTCACAGAAGTCTACCGTGCGGATTTTGCTCCGCTTGGTGGTGCCGACCTCCGTCTTGTGCCTTGCCCCGTTGTAGCGCATACTGCGCCGCACCGTGATGGTCTGCTCCTTGAGGTCAATGTCCTGCCATGTGAGGGCGCAGACCTCGCCGATCCGAAGCCCGGTGTAGTAGGCGATCTGAATGGGCAGGAGCGCCGGGTTATCCTTCTTTTTCAGATAGTCCGTCAGGGTCTTGAACTGATCATAGGAAATCGTCGGGACTGTCAGCCCGTCCTCGCTGTCCTCATTGAACAGCTCGTAGCATTCCTGCTTCTGCCTGATCTTGATATACTGCATGGGGTTAAAGGTAATGAGCCGCTTGGGGAAGACCGCAAACCGGAACGCTCCCTGCATCACCGCCGAGAACTGCCGCATATAGCCCTTGCTGATGGGCTTGACCTTCGTTCCGTCGGCATTGGTGCCTCCGAAGGACAGGAGATCGAAGAACATCTGCAAATGCTCCGAGGTCACGGTTTTGAGCTTCCGGCTGCCGATGGGGAATTGCTTGATGCGCCCCACAGCGCCCTGATAGGCCATCACCGTGCCGTTGGAGAGATTGCCGGGCTTGACTTCTTCCTCAATCCACATATCCAGCAGATCGCCCACCGTGACATTTTCGGACCTGGCAACGAACTTCTTTGCCTCGTAGTCCTCCATCGCCTTTCGGAGCAGGGCTTCCGTCTCGGACTTGCTTTCTGTTCCGGCGTATTCCTTCTGCACCAGATTTCCGCTCTCGTTTTCCACGTAGAAGCGGTAGTACCACTTTTTGCCTTTCTTTCTGACAGATCCTTTTGCCATAAATACTTTTCTCCTTTCCGTATCCGTGGCAATCGGGTCTGTGACATATGGTTGTGCGTAAAAGTAATCGCTGTGCGATAACTTTACCATATCCGCCGGTCTTTATGACCGGCTTTTTTCGTTCCCGTATTCGTTTTTCAAGGTGCCACGGTACTTATGTACCTTCATGCTCCGCTATCTCTGCGGATGCTTCTCTGAACTTTCTCTGTGCTTCCTCTACCATGCCGAACTGTTCCTGAAGCCTGGTCTTTGTCCGCCCTTCATCGTAAAGGTGGAGGATACCGTCCAGATATTGCTTCATGTCCTCTATGGGCTCCGCCATTTCCTTCCGGTAGACCTGCTCCGTGATGGATCCGATGTTGATGGCGTATCTGCCGATAGATTCTTTAAGCCCCTCGTCCTCTGCCACAGCGTCGATCTTTGTCATGGAAAGCGCCCAATACTTGGCAAGGACAGCATACAGATCAACAAGCTGTCCAAGGAAGGTGGTTAAAAGCTGCTGGTGCGGTTCTCCCTTTACGGAGGCTGTCAATGTTTCCAGATAGTCCTTTACATGCTTTTCCAGATCCATCTGGCAGACGGTATAGCTATTGTATTCCTTATCTTCGGATAGTCCTGTCAGCCATTCTGAGGTAGTGAGCAAAGCGTGAGCCAGCCCGTCTATGATCATGGTGCGCTTCGGATCGACCCCGTCTGCCTCATATCTCTGGATGGTGGACTTGTTGACCCCGAGCCGCTTTCCCAACTCCGGCATGGAGAGCTTCAGCTCTGTCCGGCGTTCACGGATACGCTCACCGACCTGTTTTGGGCCGAACGATTTCTTTTCCTTCAAGGCTTTCACCTCCTAACGAGTCTACTATACCACAGATGATTTTAATTTGCAACACCATTTTGCATATCTATTTGTAAAATAACTTTGAATGACGCCAAAACAGGTTGACAAACGATAGCAGAATAAGTATAATGGCGGAGCGATGGTTGCAAAATGAGTATTTACGAAAGGAGGTAATATTATGACGAACATCAAAATGGGACTGACCATCGAAGAAGCCGCCGAAATGTCCGGAATTGGACGGAACACCATGCGCAAGCTGGTGGACTGGGGCAAGCTGCCCGTGCTCAAAGTGGGACGAAAGACGATCATCCGAAGGGATGCGCTGGAGAACTTCATGACCGTCAATCAAGGGAGAAACCTTCTCAATCAGGCAGACGTCCGGGAGGTGCGCTAAGGATGGATTCAGCAGGTAAAAGGCCTCGCCGTTTGAGAGCGAAATACACCCCTCGCACAAATCTGGCGATTTGTACAAGGGGTATTTCGCTCCTGCGGAGGGCCTGCGTCTCTGTCCTGGCGTTAACGGACAGAGGCGCAGCCGGAAACCGCCCGGCGCTTTCCGGTGTTGTCCCACCGCTGCGGCGGCGTGACAACATACGGGGAGACGAAAGGCGAAAGAACGGAGGTGAACGATGGCACGGCACAGCTTTATCCAGATGTCGAAGCTGTCCAATGTCAAGGGAAGAATATCGTATATGTGCCCTTCCCGGTTTCGTGGACAGTAAAAATGAAGAAAAAACAGAAAGAAACG
>ERZ826396.120-NODE-120-length-116124-cov-7.349757_pt1 | contig 116124 bp, 110 predicted proteins | sample MGYA00519926_ERZ826396 | MGnify/ENA primary metagenome ERZ826396 (study PRJEB31778, sample SAMEA3449230) | human gut metagenome | biome: human gut; feature: human-associated habitat; material: faeces | place: United Kingdom | collected 2010/2012 ... | reverse complement strand
CATAATGTAACTTTAAACACAATATTATGGATAAAAAAAGAGTTTATACCTTTGGAAATGGTCAGGCAGAAGGAAAGGCCGACATGAAGAATTTGTTAGGTGGTAAAGGTGCCAATCTTGCCGAGATGAATTTAATTGGAATTCCCGTTCCTCCCGGATTTACAATAACTACAGAAGTTTGCACGGAGTATAATACGTTGGGACGTGATAAAGTGGTTGAGTTGCTGAAAGATGAAGTAGTAAAGGCCATTGCCCGTGTAGAAGAATTGATGAAATCTAAATTCGGTGATATCGAAAATCCATTGTTGGTTTCTGTACGTTCAGGTGCCCGTGCGTCTATGCCGGGTATGATGGATACTATTCTGAATCTGGGTCTGAATGACGAGGTGGTGGAAGGTATCATCCGCAAGACTGGTAATGCCCGTTTTGCATGGGACTCTTATCGTCGTTTTGTACAGATGTACGGTGACGTTGTTCTGGGCATGAAGCCGACGAACAAGGAAGATATCGATCCGTTCGAAGCAATCATTGAAGAAGTAAAAGAATCAAAAGGAGTAAAGCTTGATAACGAACTGGAAGTAGCAGACCTGCAAGAGCTTGTGAAGAAGTTCAAGGCCGCTGTGAAAGAACAGACCGGAAAAGATTTCCCGACTTGTGCTTACGAACAACTTTGGGGAGCTATCTGTGCCGTATTTGATTCATGGATGAACGAACGTGCTATCCTTTATCGTAAGATGGAAGGTATACCTGATGAATGGGGAACAGCTGTAAACGTACAGGCTATGGTATTCGGTAATATGGGTGACACTTCTGCAACAGGAGTTTGCTTCTCTCGTGATGCCGGTACAGGTGAAGACCTTTTCAACGGTGAATACCTGATCAACGCACAAGGTGAAGATGTGGTAGCCGGTATCCGTACTCCACAACAGATTACGAAGGTTGGTTCTCAGCGCTGGGCTGTACTGGCAGGTGTGACTGAAGACATTCGTGCTGCAAAATTCCCTTCAATGGAAGAAGCTATGCCGGAAATCTATAAGGAACTGGATGCATTGCAGACTAAATTGGAGAACCACTATAAAGATATGCAAGACATGGAATTCACCGTGCAGGAAGGTAAGTTATGGTTCCTGCAGACTCGTAACGGTAAACGTACCGGTGCGGCTATGGTGAAAATCGCAATGGACTTGCTCCGTCAGGGCATGATTGATGAAAAGACTGCTTTGATGCGTGTAGAACCTAACAAACTGGATGAACTTCTTCACCCGGTATTCGATAAATCTGCTTTGAAACAGGCGAAAGTGCTGACTCGCGGTCTTCCGGCTTCTCCGGGTGCTGCAACCGGTCAGATTGTATTCTTCGCTGATGATGCCGCCGAATGGCATGCTGCCGGAAAGAAAGTGGTAATGGTACGTATCGAGACTTCTCCGGAAGACTTGGCCGGTATGGCAGTTGCCGAAGGTATCCTGACAGCTCGTGGTGGTATGACTTCTCATGCTGCTGTGGTAGCTCGTGGTATGGGTAAATGTTGTGTATCCGGTGCAGGAGCATTGAATATCGACTATAAGACTCGTACAGTAGAAATTGACGGCATTGTTTTGAAAGAAGGCGATTATATTTCTTTGAACGGTAGTACAGGCGAAGTATATAATGGTAAGGTAGAAACTCAGGCTGCCGAACTTTCCGGAGACTTTGCCGATTTGATGAAACTCTCGGATAAATATACCCGTCTGCAAGTACGTACCAATGCGGATACTCCTCACGATGCAGAAGTAGCACGCAACTTTGGTGCAGTAGGTATCGGTCTTTGCCGTACGGAACATATGTTCTTCGAAGGTGAAAAGATCAAGGCGATGCGTGAAATGATTCTGGCAGAAAATGCAGAAGGACGTCGTAAAGCACTCGCTAAGATTCTTCCGTATCAGCAAGCCGACTTTAAGGGTATCTTTAAAGCAATGGTCGGTTGTCCGGTGACTGTTCGTCTGCTCGATCCTCCTTTGCATGAGTTTGTTCCTCATGATACGAAGGGACAGCAGGAAATGGCTGATACGATGGGTGTAAGCCTGCAATATATCCAGCAACGTGTAGAATCGCTGTGTGAACACAATCCGATGTTGGGTCACCGCGGTTGCCGTTTGGGAAATACATATCCTGAAATAACTCAGATGCAGACACGTGCTATCTTGGGTGCTGCTCTTGAACTGAAGAAAGAAGGAGTAGAGACACATCCTGAAATCATGGTTCCGTTGACCGGTATTTTATATGAATTCAAGGAACAAGAGAAGGTGATTCGTGAAGAGGCTGCCAAGTTGTTTGAAGAAGTGGGCGACAGCATTGATTTCAAAGTAGGTACTATGATTGAAATTCCTCGTGCAGCTCTGACTGCTGACCGTATTGCTTCATCTGCTGAATTCTTCTCATTCGGAACGAATGACTTGACTCAGATGACCTTCGGATATTCTCGTGACGATATCGCTTCCTTCCTTCCGGTTTATCTGGAAAAGAAGATTCTGAAAGTAGACCCGTTCCAGGTGCTCGATCAGAATGGTGTAGGTCAGTTGGTACGTATGGCTACAGAAAAGGGCCGTGCTATCCGTCCGGATTTGAAATGCGGTATCTGTGGCGAACATGGTGGTGAACCGTCTTCAGTGAAGTTCTGCCATAGAGTAGGTTTGAATTACGTTAGTTGCTCTCCGTTCCGGGTACCTATCGCAAGATTAGCAGCGGCGCAGGCCGCCGTCGAAGAATAATCGAAACGTGCTGAAAATTAGCTATATAAAGGGCAAGTATCTGGGAAACAGGTACTTGCCCTTAGTTTTTTGTGCATATTCTGCCTGTTCCAAATGCAGAATAAGAGGCCAAAATCAGGGCAAATGTTTCCCAAAAAATTCTCGGTGTTTCCCAGATTTTAGAACTCTGCAAACAGGTATTTTATCACAATTTGAATAACCCAAAATAACAATTTTCAGCATGGCAACATTAAAAGCAATTGTAAAGTCAAGGACAAGAAACGGAATGTACAATGTATATATCCGTATTACTCAAAACAGACAGTTCGCTTACGTTAGAACATCATGGATGGTAAACGATAAGGGATTAAGTGATGATAAGAAAGACATCATTGATCCCTTCGTAATACAGCAAACTTCAATCTTGATAGAAAAGTTTTATAATATGCTTAATCAAGTTGATGCTTCTACGTGGTCTGCAAACGAAGTACTCACTTATGTGACCGACTATGGAAAAGACCTTTCTTTCTCTGATTACGCAAGAGCGCATATCGAGAAATTGATTAAAAGAGGACAGGAACGCACTTCACGTAACTATAAGTGGTCTCTGCAACATATGGAAAGATTCGCAGGGACAGACAATATCATGTTTTCACGTCTTACTTCTGCTTTCCTTAACCGATGGATAGAATCCCTTTCCACCACAACTCGAAGCAAGGAACAATATCCAGTATGTATGAGGGAGGTGTACAAAGCTGCCAGAAGAGAATTCAATGACGAAGAACGAGGAATACTTAAACTGAAGAATCCTTGGAGTAATGTCGCTATCCCAAGAAGTGATGTGCCTGAGAAGCGTGCCATTCCTGCAAGCAAATTGCGTGCATTCTTCAATGTCGTTCCAGATAGAAGTAAATTCACTCACCCACTAATGGAAGTTGGTCAGGATGTGGCATTGATTTCATTCTGTATGTGCGGCTTAAATGCTGTGGACATCTTTAATGCGAAGAAGGATCAGTACGATGGGAACATCTTTCACTACGAACGACAGAAGACGAGGTCGACACGTTCTGACAGAGGTTACTTTGAAGTTCGTGTACCAGCATTCTTGAAACCAACATTTGAGAAGTATCTCACAAAAGATGAACGTTCTCCATGGTTGTTTAACTTCCACGATCGTTTAGCAACATCTGATTCTTTCTGTGCAAACGTCAATACGGGCATTAAGCAGATTTGGGAAAAGGTAGAGCCAGGTTACAGAGCATCGCTCTATGCCTTTAGACACAGTTGGGCAACCATAGCCCAGAACGAATGTGGAGCAACAATGAATGATGTTGATTTTGGACTCAACCATTCTATCAACAGAATGGCAAAAGTATATGTCAAGATAGATTTCACTCCTGCGTGGATTCTTAACGAAAAGGTAATAGATTTTGTGTTCTTCACTGATCAAGAGTCAAAGTACATCGAAAAAGAGGATAAGTCATTTGAGAAAATATCAAAGTACAACTATGTCCGTGCAGAAGCCTATGTGATGGGAAAGCAGGTTTGTGCTATTGAAGATACAGGTTTTTCCAATGTTGATCAGGTAATGGACAAACTTGTGAATATCCTACCTAAGAATATTCACAATGCTCGAGTTCAGTTCAAGATAACCAATGTTGATAAAAACTTGACTCAGATGTATCAACGTCTGATTCCATAAAACAGTTTTCTCTTTTAACTGATACTTATACAAAAAACTCAGATACAGTATGGTGCTGCATCTGAGTTTTTTAATGTACTTCTCGAACCTGACTACAGAATGTAATTCTGCTGAATGTTTGCGAGTTTCTGTAGATCTATCAACCTGTAGCGTTTCTTGCCTGGTGACACCCTACACGGCTTTAACTTACCATTCCTAATCCACCGTTCAACATCTGCCCTACCAAACATCTTGAACGCTTTGGCCTGGCTGATTTCAAGCTGACCTTTTTCTACTTGATGTATCTTCAATGCAATCCTTGTTGCAAGATCTGTGACAAACTGGTCGTAAGTGACCGTTTTATCCGAGAATATTATTTCTGTATTATTGTTCATTGTCTATGTGCTTATGATTACGTAAATGGAGAGGCTACCTCCGTATCTAAATCGATTCGATTGCAAAGGTAGCCCCTCAGAATCATAAGAATAATAATATCAACTATATAGGTACTGGAATATAGTTGTTATATCGTTGAACATATCATATTTGCTTATCTTTCTTGCATCTTAGATACTTTCTTTCAACTTCTTTACAAAAGCATTGCATGTGGCTTCAAAGCCAATATCTTCCATCTTGTTCAAGGAAGATTTTTCCTTTGCGAGTTTGACATTCTTTGCCTGTGACAACCCGCATCTGAGATGACTGGCACGAAGTGGCTGGTTATTGGCTGATGAGGAAATCAGCCTGTTCTCCTCAATAATCATCTGCCATGAGAAAGGCAATAAGCCATATTGCCTAAGAGCGCCGAAGAATAGTGCAACATGTCTATTGACATTTGCTTGCAATGGTGCGTTCAGTTTGCATTTGAATAGATTTGCCATGTCATTCTCTGAGACATCCTGTCTGAAGAGTTTTGTAGTGTTGACAAAATCCGTGATGAGACTGATCTGCTTCTCTGAGAAATTGGCAAGACTATCTCTTTCTGGCTCGATGCTGCTGCCGGTGTTAAACAGATGCTCCATCTGATGATAGTCTTCCTCATCAAAACTTCCTTTTGAAAAAAAGGAATTGACGAGGTCACGACGTTCTTCAAGGAGTTCTTTGACGCTAAAGACGTGCATCACATGAAGGCGCATTTGCTCTTCACCTGTACACGACGTAGGAAGATGGTATGCAAAGAAATCATTCACAAAACGAGAGTAATTTTTCTCTCCTTTGAGGATTTCACACTGGTACTGCTCATAAGCAGCACGATAGAGTTGCCAAAGTTCATTTTCAGGCAACTCTTTCTCTTCTTTCTTTGTACAGCTTGGATAGCATGGACACAAAAAGAGAGAGAACGAAGTTGTTTTTTAACTGCTTCATTTTCTTTTTGTGTTAAATTTATATTAAGAATAATACATGCCACACAAACGTATGCCATAGTACTGTATAATAATGTTTTCTTTCTTTTCTCATGCATATTTGGGCAAATTAGTGCAAAGTTATACAATCATGGTGCAGCCTATTCGCACTGATGTCATAAAGTAATATATACCCTTATTATATTACAGTTTTCTATTAGTATGATATATTCAGATGCAAATAAGTGATGAAAAGACATAGGAATCCAACCACATGAAACGAAAGTGGCTATATAGTTACTATATAATTTCTCCTATATAGTAACATAATCCCATAAAGCATCACTATCAATATACCTTTGCATCCGAATCGATTCACAACGAGGGTGGCTCCCTCTATTGTATCACTCAAAACAATTAAAGAAATGGCGAAAAAAGACATCGAGCAACTTTCAAGACGAATAGAATTCTTGGAAATGCAAATAAAAGAGTTGAAGACTGTGGATCCAGGTGTGGTGAACGAAAAGTTGAAATCGTTAGAAGATGCGATTTACACCACAAAGGAAATCCTTAACATGAAGGATGTGTGCCAATACCTTGACATATCTAAGAGTCTTCTTTACAAGCTCACTTGTAGTGGTGAAATACCTCATTTTAAGCCACGTGGTAAAATGATTTTCTTTGAGAAGAAAGAGCTAATAGCGTGGATTAAGAGGAACAAGGTAAATGACAAGGAGTTATCCAACCTGTCCGTAAACATGGAATCAATAGAATCAAGTAAAGATGAAGAAGCGGTCAAAGAAGAACAGCATTGATGGTACCAACCTTCCAGACTCTCGTTTGGTGGAGTTGCTTGACAGGTGTGCAATATCCGTAAAGGACATTGAGATAAATAAAAAAAAGCAAAATCAAGATGGAAAAAAGAGAAGATAAACCAGTGCAATTAGTTCAGAAATCGAATCTTGAACATAAGTCACTGGAAGTTTCAATGTTAGAGAAGGACGATTTCAGTGATGAAGAGTTGGAGTCCTATCTATCAAAAGGTGAAATCAAAGCAACAGACAAGGTTACAATACCTCCCAAAATTCTCTTCGTTGGAGACTGTACCATTGCCACGTTTGGAAATTTCAGTGCTTCAACAGGTAAGGCAAAAAGTAAAAAGACATTCAACATCTCTGCAATGGTAGCAGCTGCAGTTACAAATACTACAGTGCTTAACTACCGGGCGTGCCTTCCTGAGGGGAAACGGAAGATTCTCTATTTCGATACGGAACAGAGCAAATATCATTGCCATAATGTTCTGGAGCGAATCTATAAACTGTCAGGGCTTTCTGTCAAGAAGGATGACCCACGCCTTCTGTTTTGGGGGTTGCGTGAATACACGCCGAAACTTCGTATCGCTCTCATTGATTATGCTTTGAGAAAGCACCAAGAGGTCGGTCTTGTAATCATCGACGGACTCAGAGATCTGATGTATGACATAAACAATGGTAAAGAAGCCACGGATGTGATGACCGTTCTCATGGCATGGACAAGTGTGTATGACCTTCATATCCATACTGTACTCCACTTAAACAAGAACGATAACAATCCACGTGGACACATAGGTACTGAACTTGAAAATAAGGCAGAAACAGTACTGATTATCAGTAAGAACCTACAAAATAACAGTATCAGTGAGGTTAGACCTATGCACATGAGAGATAAAGAGTTCAGCACCTTTGCATTCCATATTGATGACAACAAGTTACCTGTTCTTGACAATGGCATTTCTGTGACTGTTGTAAAACGCAGGGAGAAGTCTCTTGTGAGCCTGGATAACGAAGTACATCAGGAGATATTGAGCAAGGCTTTCAAGAACAACTCTCCTACACGATACAGTGATTTGGTTGAAATGGTCTCACGTGCATATGAGGACGCAGGTTATAAGCGTGGAACAAATGGAATCAAGGACTTACTTAAACTTCTTTCAGGCAAAGGTATTATTGTGAAGCAAGATGATGCATATATTTATAAATCAGAGGGTTTTGTGAATCCAAGCACTGAAGAAAGCAAGAAAGTTTAGGTTTAAGTTTAACAGGTATATATATTACATACGCGCGCGCATACACCTGCAATCACGTGTACAATTACTTATACTCAATGTAACATGACTATTGAAGAAATTAAATCTGTAAGTATTTACCAATGGATGAAAGAGAATAATTATGGGGATGGTGTCAGAAAAGGCAAGAGTATTTTCTATTGCTCCCCACTCCGCCCAGAAAATAGCCCTTCATTTGCTGTTAATATCAAAGAAAACCTATGGTATGATTTTGGAAGCGGCATTGGCGGTAATCTCATCAACCTTGTTGAACGTCTGCATCCTGCGTGGTCTGAACATCAAGTTCTTTCATTTCTTCAAAGGCAAATTGAAGAAAAGAAACTGCTATACAGTAAAGATTATAACGCTGTGCTAAGAGAAGAGGAAAAAAAACGTCAATGGTTAGAAGGAAAAAGAAAGGAATTTTCTGATAACTTAAACCAAGAGACATTTGTGGAAATGATTGTACCTCTGACGCATCCAGCTTTAACCGATTATATTTTCAAGAGACGTATCAGTTATAGAATCGCTCAACAATTCTGTAAAGAGGTTCACTATACTTTTCGGGGCAGAAGATACTATGCCATCGCATTCAAGAATGTAGCTAATGGTATGGAAGCACGCAATGTATTCTGCAAGCGTTGTATTGGAAAGAAGAGTATCTCTGTAATTTATGCAGACGGATCATCTCAAAAGCAATGCTGCGTTTTTGAGGGATTCTTTGATTTGCTTTCTTTTCTTACGATGCAAGCAGAAATTCAAGACAACGGCATTTCCATCAATGGCTCATTTGACTACTTTGTACTCAACGGAGTTGGTGAGATCAAAATACTCATTCCTCTTTTGGAAAAATATAAGGCCATTCACTGTTATCTTGATAATGATGACGCAGGCAAGAATGCCACAAAGTCAATTATGAATGTTTACGGCAGTAAGGTTATTGATGAGTCATATCGCTATAGAGATTACAATGATCTTAATGACTGCCTTATGGCTATGCATCGATAATCATGCATCTTTTCATTTCATGTGTACATGAGTACATGTAAACATTGATACATATATACAAATAAGTATGAAACAGAAAATCATTACGTTCGCCAATCACAAAGGAGGGGTATCAAAGACCACTTCCACAGCCTCTATCGGGGCTTGTATGGCGCAAATGGGAAAGAAAGTCCTGCTCATTGACCTCGATGGACAGGCTAATCTCACCTTGTATTTCATCCCTAATGAAGATGACATTGAGACCAGCATCTTTGATGCTCTCGTAGATGGAGCACCATTGCCAGTGAAGCATATCCGGGACAATCTCGACCTTGTGCCGTCGTCACTTGAAATGGCGAGTGCAGAGATTGCCCTAACCAATCTCCTGGCAAGAGAACAGCTGCTCAGTAGGCTTCTTGACCCAATCAGGCATGACTATGACTACATCCTCATCGACTGCCCACCTTCACTGGGCATCGTCACCACGAATGCCTTTCTTGCAGCCGATGAAATCATCGTGCCAATGACTCCTGAGCTGCTTCCGCTCAAAGGAATGAGGATGCTTGATGCTTTTGTGACCAACCTCCAAAGAGTGAAGCCCTCTCTTCGCCTGGGAGGTGTGTTCATAGCCCGCTTCAACCATCGAAAACTGAACAAGGTGGTTGAGCAAGCCGTAAAGTCTCGCTACGAAAGCATCACCATGAAGACCCGAATCCGTGAGAACATAGCCCTCGCCGAGTCGGCAGGAAGCGGAAAAAGCATCTTCGAGTACGACCCTAACTCCAATGGAGCCAAAGACTACCTTGCGTTGACGGAGGAGATTATTTCACGTAATCAATAAAGACCATGGGAAAGAAGAATATGGACATCCTGCTTGGCAATATCTTGGGAAATGCTGCCATCAAGCCGCAGGACAGGTATGAAGAGCCGGCTGCTCCTTTACCAGAGAATGATGCTCCAGCACCATCTACGAAAGCAACAACCAAGGAACAGTCTGATGACTCTTGGCGACACTTCTCCTTTATATGCTCAAAAGCCCTTGTAGACAAGGTGCAAGCCATTGCCCACAAAGAAGGCTTTACTATCCGTTCCTTTATGGAATATGTCATGAAACAAGGTATAGAGGCTTATGAGTCCAAGCATGGAAAGGTGAAGAAAAACAGGTCGAAAGAAATTCATGAGGTGATGTAGCCATGTGGATAAGTAGCCATGTATATGTGTGGACGTGTACACATGTGGACATGAATACATATAGACATGAATACATATATATGTGTGGACGTGAGAACATAGTTCAAAATATTAGTAACCAGTAAAATAAAAAGACAATGAAAAAGTATTTCCTAACCGCCATCCTATCATTGTTGGTGGCAACAGTGTTTACCTCTTGTGGTGATAATGACATTATCGAAGAAACTGAAAAACCATCATCCGAGCTCAAAGTATGGGTTGAGCCGTATCACATCAAAGGTGCGTCCTTGGATGACGTGACAACTTACATGAGTGGAACAATGATGCGTTACCATTTCGAGACAGAGAACAAGACCGCTGATAGTTTTCAGTTGGCATATAAGACGGGTAATGGCAACGAGGCTATTCTCTATAGTTTCTTGCGAAGCGACAGCACCCTGTATTCAGTCGTTGATACGGAACTTATCTCCAACAGCCGTCTGATAATAGACTATCTGAAGAAACACTACACCCTCGTATCTGCATCCGATGAAACATCCTACCAATACTGTTTCACCACCGAGGACAGGTCTATGGTCATTACCACCATGAAGGTGTCTGAATCCTGTTTTAATGTAGTCTATTCATTCGTCTCTGAATAAACGAAAAATTCGAGTTCTCGTCCGCCATCAGGAATAGCCTGTGGCGGACTTTTCATTGTGTTGAAAGCATGTATATATACATGGGTAATTCTAAACTTAAACTTACGTGCCATAAGTTGAGCCCGATGTCTGCTCATTGACGGCAGGGTCAGTCCTTCTTTTTCTCCTTGCTGAATTACTTCTTTCTTTAGCTTCTGTGAATCGTTGCGAGAACCGTATTGCGTTTACTCTCGACATCCTAATCCCCAGGTGTGCCTTCCTCATGTTCCCTTCCTTGTGCGTTCTCCGTCTTTTTCATCGTATTTGCATCCCCAATCTCTTCATGCTGTTGCTCAGTTTCCGACCATACTTCAACGGCTATCGGCACGATGTTTGTGCATCGCTTGTTTATCTGATATAGATACCTGTTTCCTTTACCTAACACCGACTACTTGATTTTCTGCACTTTTCTCCACTTCTTATTTTGGACGAAGCAGACACACTTACTTTTTCCGTCGCAAAGTTAGTGCAAGCCGCATTGTATCAAGTACCAGTGCCTTATTACCTGAATTATTTCAAAAACTTTTTCGTCTGACATCATCCAAAAAACTTTTCTGTGCCAAGGTGAAATAATTCGGTAATTCCTTGCTTGCCTGCTTTCCTTGCTAACTCTGATAGCAACGTAAAAAATAAATGTTTCACTTCTAAAATTTCAAAGTTATGAAAAAGATTGAAAATTCTTTCGTAGTAAGCGGTTTCGTAGGTAAGGATGCAAGCATCCATCAGTTCTCAACAGCAAGCGTTGCACGTTTCTCACTGGCCATCAGCCGTACTGAGAAGAATGGCGAGGAAACAAACCGCACATCAGCCTTCATGAATGTAGAGGCATGGCGCAAAAACGAGAACACCTCTTCCTTCGATCGCCTTGTAAAGGGAACTCTCCTTACGGTAGAAGGCTACTTCAAGCCTGAGGAATGGCAGGATGCCGATGGAGTCAAGCACAACCGTGTGGTTCTCGTCGCAACCAAGTTCTACGAAGCTGTGGAGAAAGAAGAAACTCCTGCTCCACAGGAGAGCAAGACAAAGAAGGGCAAATAACCCTTCTCGTCATCAAAGAGCGGCCTTCGGGTCGCTTTTTTTTATGCATCTCCTTTTCTTTGCCGAATGGGTGTTCCTGTTATAATGATTGCCATACATCGACTTCTGGGAATCGGTAGAAATTCTGTTGCGAAGGTAATGGTTACGTCTCATCTCCTGCAAGGTCAAGGCTGCCCGCTTTGATGGAAAATCTCCACACCTTTCGGGTAGTATTTTGCATCAAAACCTTGCCAAGATAGCCGTAACACCTTCTGAAAGCAACATAATTTTTAACCATTCCCGAAGTAGTTGATCTACGAAAGGGAGAAAAAACAATATCAATATGACGACAAGAGAATCGATTTTGAGCCGACTGACCAAGGGTGTTAGTGGCACAGACCAGGAACTTTTCAGCAAGGATGAGTTGAACAAGTTTGCGGACTTCTACCGTGACAAGTGGGACGAGAACACAAGCGAAGACGTAATTGCTGAGTCCTTTGTGGATTATTGGTGGGACACTGACAGAGCCTGCCGTAGATGCTCTGAGTGCGGCAAACTCATGCGTGAAGGCTATTGTGTGGATATGGGAGTAGCCTACTATTGCAGCGAGGATTGCTTACATAGTGACTTCACAGATGAAGAGTGGGCAGAAGAATGCGAAAGCAATGACCAGAGTTATTACACAGAATGGTAACAATTCTATCAATTCAGTTATGGAACAGAAAATGACTATCAATGGAGTAAGCACCTGCACCATTGCAGGTGCTGAGAAATACGAGAAATATCAGTCGGGCATAGGCAGAAAGAGACGTACACTTGTACAATATGACTACCGACATGCGGACGGAGAACTTTTCTCTTGCGTCTGCGCAACGCTTGAAGAGTGCCGGAAGAAGCGTGATGAATGGATGAAAAGGAAGGAGGGAACAAGATGATTACTTCTTACAAGACACTTATTGTTAGGTTCAACTCGCCCATTGCAGTAATAGATGAAGTCTTTAACGATGTGGCTTATTTGGGAGTTGGCAACCTGAAAGAATGGATTGACGATTACGAAAGCACACGTTTCACCGCAATAGACGAACAAACGGCAGTCATCACAAGCGAGTATAATATGGAATGCGTAAGAGAATGGCTTGAACATCATGCCACCTTCGCAGTAATAGCAGAATACTAATAGTGTGGTGGTGCATCTACCGCCCACATTTCACAATAAACAAATAGACAGTTATGGCAAATCAAGCAACTACCACCTATAAGGTGACAGGTTCTCGCAAGGCTGTGAGCGACCTTTGGAAGACCCTGCAGGGTTTGAATGTGAACACCAAGAATGTATGGCTGAACGAATTGGCAGACTTCTATGGCATCGACTACGGAGCAAAGCAAATCAGCGTCAGAGGGCATATCTATTGGGCAGAGTATGAGGAAGATGACGAGAATACTCTTCTCTCGTTTGAGACAGAAAGCGCATGGGATGCATGCACCGAACTCTTTGAGGAGATAAACCATCATCTACACGATGAACTCTCTATCAGTTACCGAGTTTGTGAATGTGGATGCGAAGTTTACTACGTCCATGATGAAGGCTCTTTTTTCCCCGAAGAGTGTTGTGTCAGTTCAAACGGCAAACCATTTGAGGACGCTTATGATGATGTTTACGATACGGTGAAGGATGCTATCAACGAATGGGTATCAAAGACCGGAATCGAACAAGGAGAACGCACAGAGGAACAGATGGTTGACTTCATCAACGAGTATGAGTATGAGAATGAAGAAACCTACTTCTATATTCGGGTCTTCACTTTTGAATAAGAAACAAGCGAGAGCATGAGCAAGCCTTGTGCTCTCGCATTAAACCTACACAGAATATGTACGAATATGAATCAGAATTATTGGGAGAGTCTTGCGAACTTGGAACCCCATGGAAAGGCTGCCGCTTTGCTACAATCATTGAAGATTATGGAAAGGAACTGCTTGTACAAGTGAGCAGCGGTGCAGAGGTGACAGTACTCAGAGACGAGGTGTTTATACTCTGACGACCTAACACTTCTCCTGACTATAAAGGCTGTCAGGAGAAGTGACAAGGCTAACCAAAGTAACGTCAGTAACTTTGTACACGTTAATACAAGTAGCCACGTAGCCTTGTGGACTTGTATAGTTGTACACATTTATACATATATACATAATGGAAATAAGTATGAAACAGAAAATCATTACGTTCGCCAATCACAAAGGAGGGGTATCAAAGACCACTTCCACAGCCTCTATCGGGGCTTGTATGGCGCAAATGGGAAAGAAAGTCCTGCTCATTGACCTCGATGGACAGGCTAATCTCACCTTGTATTTCATCCCTAATGAAGATGACATTGAGACCAGCATCTTTGATGCTCTCGTAGATGGAGCACCATTGCCAGTGAAGCATATCCGGGACAATCTCGACCTTGTGCCGTCGTCACTTGAAATGGCGAGTGCAGAGATTGCCCTAACCAATCTCCTGGCAAGAGAACAGCTGCTCAGTAGGCTTCTTGACCCAATCAGGCATGACTATGACTACATCCTCATCGACTGCCCACCTTCACTGGGCATCGTCACCACGAATGCCTTTCTTGCAGCCGATGAAATCATCGTGCCAATGACTCCTGAGCTGCTTCCGCTCAAAGGAATGAGGATGCTTGATGCTTTTGTGACCAACCTCCAAAGAGTGAAGCCCTCTCTTCGCCTGGGAGGTGTGTTCATAGCCCGCTTCAACCATCGAAAACTGAACAAGGTGGTTGAGCAAGCCGTAAAGTCTCGCTACGAAAGCATCACCATGAAGACCCGAATCCGTGAGAACATAGCCCTCGCCGAGTCGGCAGGAAGCGGAAAAAGCATCTTCGAGTACGACCCTAACTCCAATGGAGCCAAAGACTACCTTGCGTTGACGGAGGAGATTATTTCACGTAATCAATAAAGACCATGGGAAAGAAGAATATGGACATCCTGCTTGGCAATATCTTGGGAAATGCTGCCATCAAGCCGCAGGACAGGTATGAAGAGCCGGCTGCTCCTTTACCAGAGAATGATGCTCCAGCACCATCTACGAAAGCAACAACCAAGGAACAGTCTGATGACTCTTGGCGACACTTCTCCTTTATATGCTCAAAAGCCCTTGTAGACAAGGTGCAAGCCATTGCCCACAAAGAAGGCTTTACTATCCGTTCCTTTATGGAATATGTCATGAAACAAGGTATAGAGGCTTATGAGTCCAAGCATGGAAAGGTGAAGAAAAACAGGTCGAAAGAAATTCATGAGGTGATGTAGCCATGTGGATAAGTAGCCATGTATATGTGTGGACGTGTACACATGTGGACATGAATACATATAGACATGAATACATATATATGTGTGGACGTGAGAACATAGTTCAAAATATTAGTAACCAGTAAAATAAAAAGACAATGAAAAAGTATTTCCTAACCGCCATCCTATCATTGTTGGTGGCAACAGTGTTTACCTCTTGTGGTGATAATGACATTATCGAAGAAACTGAAAAACCATCATCCGAGCTCAAAGTATGGGTTGAGCCGTATCACATCAAAGGTGCGTCCTTGGATGACGTGACAACTTACATGAGTGGAACAATGATGCGTTACCATTTCGAGACAGAGAACAAGACCGCTGATAGTTTTCAGTTGGCATATAAGACGGGTAATGGCAACGAGGCTATTCTCTATAGTTTCTTGCGAAGCGACAGCACCCTGTATTCAGTCGTTGATACGGAACTTATCTCCAACAGCCGTCTGATAATAGACTATCTGAAGAAACACTACACTCTCGTATCTGCATCCGATGATACTTCCTACCAATACTGTTTCACCACCGAGGATAGGTCTATGGTCATTACCACCATGAAGGTGTCTGATGTATGTTTCAACGTGAACTATTCCTTTGTTTATTAAAATAATGAAGATTGCCACTATCAGATTTTCCAGTTCTGGTGGTGGCAATCATTCTTTTGTGTTGTTGTATTCATGTGGACGTAAATACATGTACACAACTGTATAATCTTCTATGTAAGACCTTTATAATCCTTATCTCGTCGAAAACGATGAGTTATCCTTTTTCCAGAGTATTTTCATTTACCAAGATACAGCTTCGCCCCACACCATGAAGGATGCAACTGGAGTTCCACCTGAGAGACCTTTCGTTTATGTCAGCTGAGCATGATGTAAAGCCAGGTCACTCAGCAGGAAGGAGCATCACGAAACGACATGCGGTATCTAACAAACTGAGTAGGTGGGACGCAAGCGTTACCCACTTAATCAGTTTGCCTATACTGCATGTCCATTCGTCGAGAAGATGCTCTTGCTCACAGCTACATTCTTCATTGACCCTCCCTTCTTTCAACTTATATAAAGATGGTTGTCCTCGTTTCAACATGCTTCTTTCCCTGCTATAACGTATAATCCTTTCTTTAGCTTAACCTTCGCCCACACCGATGTCCGCAAACACTAACAGTTTGATGGAGAGACTTCCTTTGCTCCATGGTCGAGCGTATCGACTATGGGCAGGAAGCCTTTCTATCAAAGGTACGACATGAACATTCCGTCATCAAAGATAGACGAAGAGTTCATTATTGTCGCACTGGCTGTTGGTGTCTGCAAGGACATTCCCACCCACATGTTTTACAGCTTCGCCCCACACCAATACCAAACCATGTTGCAGTTTTGGTGAGAGTCTTCCATTCAAGGTCTAACGTCTATGAACAGAAGACACTCCTCAAAAAGTGGTAACGTGAAAAGTCTTCAATCCATGCCCACTTCCGTAAGGATGGAACTAAACACTCCATTCTTTCTGAAGTGGGCTTTTTGTATTGATGACACTTCACTTTTGTTACCACTGGCAGCCAGATGATTTGGAATTAGCCCACCCGATACTGTTTTTAACTGATTTCCTTTCTGGTGATACTATGCTTTCTTTTCTGAGTTATAATGTTCTTCCATGTCGTCCGTAGGATTCCGGGAATATTTTTCTGCGAAGTTATCGCGTCCTTCAACAAGTTTGCAAGTCGTGCCTTGTGAACAATCTTCCTTTTTCTACAAAAAAGAGTATTCTTCACGTCAGACTTGCATGATTGTCTTGTACGCACTTCTGAAAGCAGAAAAATCTTCCCAATCCTGTCCGAAAGGACTTAACGAAAGGGAGAAAAATCTTAGAGATATGAAAACAGATTTGAACATGCAAAAGAACAATGACAGCAGAGCCGAACAAGGTTCGAGCACTGCAAGAACCCAGGAGTGTGCAACAAAGACTAACCGCCTGATAACATCTGAGTTGCAGAAGAGATTGGCAGACTATCCTCTTTATTCACAGGATGGCAAGCATAAGGATGCTCTCTGCATTGCTGTGTTTTACCTTGGCAATATCCGCTGGTACATCATGGAAGGACAGCAGGAAGGCAATGACTTTACGCTCTATGGCATCGTTACTGGACTGCAAGAGACGGAGTACGGCTACCAGTCTGTAACCGAAATGGCAAGTATCACCTATGATGCAAGCGAGTACGGACTTGGCACTTTGAGGATTGAGCAGGACAAGGATTTCAAGCCTTGCACCCTTGCAGAGATTGAGGACGCAGAACTGCAGGCGTTTCTCTCACGGCTCTATGACAAAGACTAATATATAACCCTATAAACGCATAAGATTATGAAGATTATCGTAATGGACAGCGCAAATGTGCGCATCGAAGTTTTGAATGTTCCCGACCACATGATAAACGAGGACATCGAGCAGTTCTTGACAGAGCATGATTATTCGCTTAACAACATTTCATGGATGGCAGCCCCCATTGACTTTGTGCCGGTGCAATTCCATGATTACAGCATCAGCCAACCCAACGGAGAGTTTATGCATGCATCACGTCACGCAAGGCTCAAAGACTTTACCATCTATGACAGTGTGCAGGAAGTGAAAAACAGAGAGCAGGAAGAACTTGCAACCGCACTTCGACTTCATGGTGAAAAGGTGGATGATGGCTATGAGTGGCACTTTGAGGGAGAATGTCCCATCGTAGCCGCATACGACTATGATGAGCCTTGTGACGTGGTTATCCTTGCTGTCAGAATGGATAAAGACGGAGACATCACTTTCATTGGTGATGAGAAGAACGACCGAGGCAATGAGCATGAGATTAAGGCAGATGACATCTTTGCTGGTCATATTGACTTCATCATTTCAGAGATTGGATAGTAATTCACTTTAGGGATAGGTGGCTACAACGCTGCCTATTCCTAATAATCACAAAGTATTATGAGACAAATATTTGTAGTTTATGAAACTGATGCATGGCATAGCATGAACCATCGAAAGTGTGCAGGCGTTTTCACAAGCAAATGGGCGGCAGTGAATGCCATTGTGAAGAACCATCGCATAGAGTTGGAAGAGTTCTTCGACAAGGACGAGATAGAACAAACCTCAAAACGTGTGCTGAAAGCAGAAGCAAGGCGCATACTCCGTAAGGAACTTGAAATTGCCTACCAGACCCAAGGCTATGAGACGAATTATGACATTGAGGTGTGGAACATCAATGAGTGGTATCTAAACTTATACGCCCCCGAATGACTAACAAAGAGCGAAAAGCACTACATCCTCTTTTACTATCTTGGCAAGTCCTATCATGTAGGGTTCACGTAAAGATGCTCTTTACTTCCTGTCGGACGGGTGATTAGGGAGAATTTTCTGCGAAGTTACCACTGTTCAATGCAAATGGCAAGTCGTGCTTCGTGGACAATCTTCCTTTTTCACCGAAAAAGAGTATTCTTCACGGCAGACTTGTCTGATTGCCTTGACCGCACTTCTGAATGCAGAAAATCTTCCCAATCACAGTCCGAAAGGATTTAACGAGAGGGAAATAAAAATCAGAAGAACAATGAACATGGTCAAGGTTTATATCAAAGGACAAGAAGACAAGAACCTAAGCAGTTTCTTACGTTACTATCCTGCAAGAATAAAAAACATTGGGTTTGATGCTGTTTTTGACAGACAAATCATCTATGACTTCAAGGATGGTCACAACCATGCAGAAGTAGCCAAATGTGTTGCAAAGATGTTGGTGAAGAAGTATGGACGCAAGATAGGCAAGGTAGTCTTCTCTTGTGTTCCTGCAAGCAGCCAGGAACGAAACGAGGCTCGCAACAAGTATTTCTCCGAACTTGTATGCAGGCTATCGGGTGCCATTGATGGTTTTTCACATGTAAGAGTAAAAGGGGAACGTACTGCCGTTCATGGAACAAAAGTAAAGAAAGAATTACGCACGAAGAGATTACAGGAGGGTATGAACATTGAGGTGGATGCAGATTTCTTCAAGAATAAGATAGTCTGCATTTGGGACGATGTGGTGACAACCGGCTCTTCCTTTTGTGCTTATAGTAATCAATTAGAACAGGTCGGGGCACATGTTACAGATGGCATATTCCTCGGCAAGACATCATATAAATATGTACAGCAATGAAAAAAAGAAACAACAATTCATTTGACAGGGCTAAATCAGCAGCCTTCACAGGACATCGTTACTATGATTTCTCACGTAAAGAGATTATCAGGCAACGTCTGTCACGAGCCATTGTCGAAGCATACGACAATGGCATCCGAAATTTCATTTCGGGATTTGCCACAGGCATAGACCTTATGGCAGCTCAGACCGTACAGTCTCTGAAGCTCTCTCACCCAGGAATGGTGCTCACCGCCGCAATACCTTTCAGAGGACAGGCTGGCAGGTTCAAACCACATGACAGGAGGTGTTACGATGAACTTATAGAAAAAGCAGACGAGGTGATTGTATTGTCGGAACATTATTATCCGAGGTGTTTCCTTGACAGGGATGAGTTTATGGTATGCAATGCAGCACAGATTATTGCCTATTATGATGGTAGGGAAAGAGGAGGAACTTATTACACCATAAGAAAGGCAAGAGAGATGGGTATTTCTGTTACAAACTTATATTAGAACGCTTATGAATGAGATATTTGATATTGTTGTCATTGTCGTTGTCTTCCGCGTGCTGTTCGCTTTCTTAGGAGCATGGTGGCATGGGGACGAGCGCAATGATTTCAGACGGGATAGATAGTCATAGTTCTACATGTAATGACTAAGAATTGTAGTGGCAGCCTTATTGGATGCTTCTACAGGTGCATTATGTGGCTACACTTCAATCGGTGATGGACATTCAAAATGCTCTGTTGTCGAACAATTCCCCTTTTATGTCAATGATTTCATTTGCCTTGATTTGCGTGTTGTCGTCGAAGGTAATCCTTTGTTCGTACTCATCCCAGGACTTGATGTAATCCGAATGTGTCTCATATTTGCCACCTTCCTTCTGCAAGTCAGGAACAAAGTATGTAATGCGGACATACGGATGTTCGTCGAGGTGCGCTAAAAGTAATGTGATTTTCTGGTTGAGCACTTCGCACTCACTCTCAGAGAGTTCTATCGCCTTGTCTGTCAGTCTTGCCGTTTCACTGATGGCTGCACTATGCCCTGTTAGAGCCGCAAAGGGAGCGAACTGAGCTGCACGCTGATACATGGTCATTTGTGGTCTGACCTTTGATACGTGGTGGGGCAAGTCAATGATATGGGCGTATTTATCCGTCATGCTTTGTGTCCTCCTATCTGTTTATTACGTTCTATGGCTGTAGCCCCTTCTTCAAGGTTTAGTCCCCGGAGTATGGAGTTCTTGCCGAACTTGCTCTTGATATTCAATAATGTCTCCTGCATCCTTCGCTCCTTAGCCTGTGCCTCTTCCTCGGCTTTATGTTGTGCCTCCAATGCTTCATAGTCGGTGAACAGGTCTAACTGTATGGGAGTGGAGCTCGTTGTTCTGGCACTCTCTTCACTGATGACATGGTTGGTGGTTAGTGTCAGGCGACGTATCAGCAGGTTGGGGTTGACAATCCGGTCATAGAGGGATGCCACAGCCATCATAATCTGTCTGGTAGATGAAGTGAACTTGTCTAAGTTGGCTGTCCCATGAGCGTGCTTCGGCACTTGGCGGCCATAGTGGTCTGTTGTGACATCGCCATGGTAGTTGTCACGAATGTCAGGGTTCGTCAAAGACTCGATGTCATAGCCTACTGTCAGCACCAGTTGGTCTGTAACGAGCCGTTTGCTCACAAGGTCGAGAGCAACGGCATCCGCCATCTCCTGGACAACGACCCTTGCTTTCTGGAATGTGTAGGGTTCTGTTAGCACCTGTCCGCTGCTCAGCGAATTGGTCTCTGGTCGATAGGCTTTCACATAGTCCATCGTGACAGGTTCCCATCCCCAGGCATGGTCGATAAGGAGTTCCGCATTCACACCAAAGAGTTTGTAGAGCAGTCCTTCACGCTCTACGGAACAGAGAGCCACATCGCCCATGGTGTACATACCATACTGAGCAAGTTTCTCTGCTATGCCTTTGCCCACACGCCAGAACTTGGTAATTGGGGTATAGTCCCACAGCTGTTCCCGGTAACTCATCTCATTGAGTTCCGCAATGCGCACACCGTCCTTGTCAGCAGGAGCCTTCTTTGCCATGATGTCCATGGCTATCTTGCAGAGGTAAAGGTTTGTGCCGATGCCGGCAGTAGCCGTTATCCCGGTATTCTTCAGGACATCACGTATCATGGTCATGGCAAGTTCAAGTGCCGTCATCCTGTATGTGTCAAGGTAAGCCGTCACGTCCATAAAGACCTCGTCGATGGAATAAACGTGAATATCCTCTGGAGCGACGTATTTCAGGTATATCTGATAGATACGTGTGCTGTATTCAATGTATTTGGCCATGCGAGGAGGGGCAGCAATGTAGTCAACTTCCCAATCTTCGTGAGCTGTGAGTTCCTCGTCCTTCCATGACTTTCCCGTCAGGCGACGGAAAGGGCTCTTGTACCTTCGCTCATTGTTTACTTCACGCAACCGTTGCACAACCTCAAACAGACGTGCCCTTCCTCCAATGCCATAGGCTTTGAGGGAAGGGGAAACAGCCAGACAGATGGTCTTCTCTGTCCTGCTCACGTCTGCCACAACAAGATTGGTGGTGAGCGGATCAAGACCTCGCTCTACGCATTCCACGGAAGCGAAGAACGATTTCAGGTCGATGGCTATATATGTACGGTTGTCCTCGGTCATAATACTATTGATTGCTAAGATGATATGTCTCGCATATCCTTGCGATTTCCTTGATGAAAGCTTCTTCGGAAGGCTGTTCCTCGTAAAGATATGCCAGCATATCGCTTACCGCAAGTCTGTCTTGCGAGAGTATTTGTAGGGCGGTGATGCAAAGGCCATGACTGTAGCCTAAATCTTGCATCATGCCAAACAATGCCTGCTCATTGGATGTCATGGTGGTATTCTTTTCTTGTCTTTGCCATAGCTTCTGTTGCCATGTCATGTGTTTCGATGAGCAATGGACTTTTGTGGTATGGTACGATTTTGACACTAACAGAACTGTGCCGTGTTTTCGCCTCGATACACTGGCTGATGAGGTCTGGATTGGCAGACTTCGCTGTAGGTGTCTTGTCAAAGTTCTGGATGTAGGCTGCGTTGGTTAGGAAAAGAATGTCCGAACCGTCAGGCAGCTCGTTCATTACTTTAACCATAAGCGTTAGCATCATACGGAACTCCGTGGTATGCATATTGCTGATGACATCACGACTGATGATGCTACCGTCGTGCTCTATCACAACGGCAGCACCACCAGCACGTTCCTTATGACCGTAGTCACAAGACCCGCCTATCCATACATAATATGTTGTCGAGTCCTGTACCATCACTCTGCAGGTGCCCATTTGCAACGAACAGGAGAGACGATTGCGCCCTCTGCCTTCAGCTGCTTCATGGCTGCATCTACCTCTTTGCGGTCGAGACCGCTGAGCTCTGCGATTTTACCTGCGTTAAGAGGCTGACCTGCCTCTTTCATTGTTGCTAATACTTTTTCTTTTGCGTCCATTGTTTTAACGATTTAATGTATTATTATATTGTTATGCAGTCTCCTTCGTGCCCGATGCACCAAAAGGGGACATCCTTTTCTTTGCAGAAAGGCTCCATGCGCCACGCACTCTCAAACCCACTCATGACAAAGTGCATTGGAACGAACATCCCAACCTTGAAGCGGTCGATAAACTGACGCCCTCCCAGCGTATAACCGTTGCCGATGCGTCCGTCCACAGGGAACATCACAAGGTCAAACGAGTCGGTAATCTTTCGGATGTCTTTAAGTTCACCAAGGAACCGCTTTTCCTCTGCCACAGGCTTGATGTATTGACCTATCTCTTCACTGAAGATCTCTCCTTCAGGCGTGCCGTCAACAAGAAAGCGTGCGTACCAGTTGCACAGGTCACCTGCGTGAAAGATGGTTTTACCTTCTGTTTCAACAATCCAGCTCACCCCACTGTCATTGCTGCCCGTGGCTGACACTTTCAAGTTCTCATCTTCCCATACCGTTCCTTTGGCCATCCATACATCGGCATCCTTTTTCTGCGCTCTTTTTCGTTTGAGTATATCCTTTGACAGGATGTATGTAATATTGGGGATGCTATTCTTCCATCTGAGGATTGCCTTAGTGAAGTGGTCCTCATGGAAGTGGCTTGAAAACACGTACACATGTTTACATGTATTCATGTACCCACTCATTACATCGGCAGGATCCATCCAGTAGTCAAAGACCAGGATGCACCGAGCCGTTTCAAGCAGGAATCCGCTATGGAAGATGTATCTGAGTGTCATCATTTCAAAGCCTTGCCGTCTGAGAATGCCTTTCCAATGGTCTTGCCAAGTTCGATGTAACCATGATGTATCGGGTCGAACACGATGAGTTCCATCTTCTCCATGTCGGGCTTGCCATCCTCAGCCAGATAGTTCTCATCCACAAGGATGTTGACTATCTCTGCCACGATGTAATAGCCCTCTTCCGACTCGTCAATCTTTTCCTTGATGCGACACTCCAAAGTCATAGGAAAATCTGTAAATACGGGAGCGTTAACCATAGTTGCCTTCTTGATGTTCCATCCTGTTTTCTCCATCTTTTTTGGATCGTTCTTGGCAGAAACAATACCCACGAAATCAGAACCCACCATGGTTTTCTTGGTAGCGAATGCAACGGTAAACTCACCGCCATTTTTTAGGTTGTCTGTGGTAACGTGATTTCCCATCGAGATCATAATCTCCTTCATGTCCCACTGTCCTGCCCAGGCAGCGTTCATTGCATTGGCAACTCCATCCTTATTATATGTGCCTATAATCAGCACAGGCTGTGGTACTACCCACGGCTTTGGTGCAAAACTTTTCATATGCTTCGTTCTTTATTTTGTTATCTATTCATGTGTAAATACGCCATCAGCTCAATCTGTATCACTTTAAATTCCCAACTCCACATCCTTGCCGAATGGTGCGAGCGAAAGCCCGGCCATCTTGAAATGCTGTTTTCCCCAAGGAATGCCGATAATGGTTATACATAAGAGAAAGCCGAAGAACAGATGCATGATGCAAGCCCACAAACCTCCGAAAATCAGCCAGAGTAAATTCAGCGGGATGCGAATGCAACCAGTTGGACTATTCGTTTCTCTTACCGTAGAACCAAAAGGCCATAGGCAGAGCAGACCAATCTTGAATGTCTGTATTGCAAAGGGAATGCCGATGATGGTACATGCAAGAGCCAGACTCCCGGTGAAATAACCGATGGCAGCTTCGAGACCTCCGAAGAGCCACCAAAGTAAGTTTCCTATTATGCGCATAAGATTATTCTTTTGTATTCTTGTTAATTTCTTGCCATTCCTGATGCTCCTCCAGATGATTGGTCTTTACCAGTACACTCTGGAAGCCGAAGTTTCTGCCAGCTTCGGCATTCTCGGCACGGTCATCGAAATAGAGGGTGGTGGCAGGATTCAATCCAGTCTGTTTCGTCATCTCTTCATAGATTTCGACGGATGGCTTCTCCTTCCGCATGGCGTATGAGAGGAATACTTCATCAAACAACTCGTCCGTGGAATATCCAAGCTGCTTCATCAGACAGACCGACTTCTGCCAAAGCGTGTCGTTGATGTTGCTGAGCAGATAGACCTTGTACTGCTTCCGAAGTTTGACTAATGCTTCCAGTCTTTCTACGGGCAGATTACCACACAGCTCTTCGAGCACTTTTTCAATATCCTCGGTTGTGGTTCCTTTACGGCAAAGACTCAGCATCTCTTTCAATGTTTCTGATTCCGCTACAAGACCATTAATATATTGGTGCATCAGTCTCTTGATCTTGCGGACATGGATTAGTCGCTTGAACGCCGTTACGCCCAGGCTCTCCATGGCTTTCACAACAGAAGCATCATCAATGTTCACGATGACACCTCCATAATCAAAGACGAGTGTTTCTATCTGTTTCATGCTCATTTTCTTATTGTTACAATTCTCTTATGACATGCTTGATGGCAGCTACCGGGTGATACAAAATCATTCTTGGCCCAGCCCAGCGCATCACTTTGCACATTCGTTCTTTCATCTGAGGACGATAGCAGTGGATGGGACACTTTTTGCAAGTTGGTTTGTTCTCGCCAAACTTACAGCGTTCCAGTCTTGCAGTAGCGTACTGTAGCAACTCTTGGCCCCCAGGACATAATTCATTATTGCCCTCCTTCTTCCTGCAGTACAAACGTATCATCTGCTCCACAACTCGCTGCTCTTCCTTTATTCTTTTCATCTTTTTATTTTAAGAATGGATCAAGCGTAGCCAGCAGTTCGGCTTTATCTACCACACCGCTTGTGCGCCACAATACTTCTCCGTTTCGGAAGAGCATCAGCGTAGGCACGGATTGAATGCGGTATTGGCTTGCTGTTACGCTGTACTTATCTACATCCACCTTGATGATGCGGATTCTGTCACCCAGCACTTCCTTCACCTGCTCCAAGATGGGGTGCATCATCTTGCATGGCTGGCACCATGTGGCGAAGAAATCGACCAAGACAAGTTGGTCGCCTGATATAACGTCTTTGAATGTTTCCATCTTTATCTGTCTATTTCTGTGAATCGGTTAAATGTCCTTCCGTCTCTTGTTATTTTCTCGAAAAACATCTTCTCGGGACGAACCCAGTATGCTTCCTCACCATATAATGCTTGATATACTACCATGCGTTCCTGAGTCTCGCTGTCATATGCGGAATGGATATACTTGTACATTCCTCCCTTAAAATGACGGAAAAATCTTTCTTCTTTAACTGAATACTCCATGAGCATCTTCTGTGCCAACGGGGCATACCAAGTCTTGACTTCCTGCTCTGTGGGCGTGTGTCCGCCAGGGAAGTGATAGCTGTTGTTATAGTGCTGCAAGAACAACGGTTCAAAATGAACCAGAGTGTCTTGCTCACCAAATAGCCCCCACACCTGATCCTTGTAATACGGATTACAGCAGTCAAACTGTGTAGCTTCGAGTTGCTCAAACTCATGGATGAGTGATTCATCGATGACGATTTTCTGGTTGCTGTCCATGCGCGGAGCCTTGTACTCATGTTCGCCAATGCGTTCTCTCAGGAAGTCCGTCATCTTGAAATGAGGATTGCCAAGTAGGGCAGGGATGCCAACGACAGGAGAAAGCATCTGTGCAAGGAAAGCCCCGCAACTGTTGCCTATGAGCAGGTCTGGCTTCTCCTTGTCGATAAGCATGCGTATGTATTTCAGTGCTTCCTTGGGATGGAGAGGCAGATCGGGAGTCAGCACGATGGCTTGCCCATCAAAGGCCTCCCTCAGTGCTCTCGCCATCGGACAACTGCCAGTAGCAAAGAAACCATGTAGGAACAGTATCTTTTTCATGCTATTTATTCTTTGTCTTGTGGATTGTCGGATATGCCCTTTCTCTTGATTGGCCCAGAATGATTGCCACGGTTCAGCTTGATGCCATGCTTGTTTAGTATGCGGAACACAGAGCTTCGGCTTCTGAAACCGCTGGCTCTCCATACTTCATCAATGGGATGACCTGCAACATACAGGTTGATGACTGTCTTTTCTCTGTCGAGCTTCTGCATCTTAGCTGACGAGACGGGAGGTAGTGACACTATCATCTTCTCTTGTAAATTGACTACATGCTCCGCAGACTTACGCAGGGCAAGAACCTCTTCTGGTAAAGCACCCATCATTTCCAATACATCGGACGGCCTTGTTTCAGGAAACAGCTCGTTCCTTGAATCAATCTGGTCATGGATGCTGACAATACGGATGACCTTGACTCGGCAAAATTCCAGGAACGTTGCCAATTCCCGACTGCCACGCAAGGCATTGGAAAACTTGGATATGACAAGTTCATCGCCCCTTTGCAGGGCAACCATCAGTTGTTTCCAAAGCGGTCTGTTGCGTTCGTTCTCGTCACTTTCTTCAACGATACGGATGCAACCATAGTCGTTCATCCACTTTCGGTCTTCCTCCAGTCTGTCGTACTGGGAGATAGCCATGATGTAGCCAATTTTTGCCATTATAAAAAGGTATTTATTTGATATTATGATGGTTAGATACAACCTAACCTTACAGCCAGCCGTTTGTGGTAGTGAGGTTTGGTCATACGCATCATTCTATTTTGCATGCAAAGTTACAAATTATATTCAGAAAAATAATCATACTGAGCCAATATGATTAACTATACTTGCATTTTTAACCTCGTTTAATGTTTTATGGAGTTTACAGTAATCATACTAATATAAGTATGAATATCAAAATAATTTAAAGTGGCATTATTTTCATTGTAGTATGGAAAAATATCCGTATCTTTGCACTCGAATTTAACACATAAATGCCAATGAAATATAGGATAATACCACACTATTCCCATTATCAGCGTTGCCTTTGCAACCCTTCCGCTTCAGGTCTCAAAAGCAAAATGAAAGAAAGTAAAGCAAGTGAAAGAAAAAAGACTCATAAGAGTTTAATCTTTCACTTGCTTTTTTTATGTACCTTATTTATTTCCTCTTCGTGTTCTACTGGAACTCAATATGATTTTGAGTCTTCTGATGACGCTTTGAGGAAATATAATAGCTTCTTTCATTCCATACAGGAACAACAAGTAGTCAATTCTGAACAAATGGCTGCTTACATTAACCAGTGGCAAGAGTTGTCAGATACATTCCTTCATTACCTCAAGAAAGACCCAGCGTTCACAGCTCATGCTGGCTTGTCAATGATATTTGCGGAAAACACGGACTCCATCCGCACGGCTCTGCTGAGACTGGCTGATAAATGCACGTTGAGCGATGTGGCATACGTGAAATTACACACATCTAAATATGCTGAAGAGAGTGGACTTGATTCCTTAAAACAGGCTGCTGGTAATTTCTATTCCAGCTTGGATAAGAATCCAATCTATAATAAAGATGTACATGAGATACTTGCAGACTACTCCAAGTACCTTTCCGAGGTGAACAGGATGGGAATCCATTCAAAGAAAGAGTTCCTCAATTACATAGCCAATGAGGACAGACACTTCCGCTCTTTTCTTGCGCATGTTGACAAATGCTCCTCAATGAATATGACTGGCATTACGAACCTGACAACCGACATCTGTACAAATGTATATTCAAATGCCTCCAAGAAAATAATTTCCGCAGAGGAAGCACTGGTTTATATGTCCATGAGAACCAACCGCCGATTGATTCTCAATGCAAAGATCTGCCACGAGGTACTAAAAAGAGGTAAGATAAAAGATGCTCCTGGGGCCAATGCCTATTTGTGGATGATGCTCCAGCCGTACCTGTCGATGGATTCCTTTGGCGTGGCAATGCTTACTCCCGATCAGTCACAAGCCATGATAGATATTGCGAAGGACTTCCAGGCGATTGTTTCAAGGCTTGACAGCAAACATCTTTTAGACAAGGAACTGTCCGATAAATTGCCAACACAGCTCATGCGTTTATACATATCAACTCTCTAATCAACCTCGAAAATGTTACAGGAAGCCATCTACAAATTCAAAACGTCAGGACCAGTAATCCTGCCAGATCTCATAGATAATGTTTTCCTCAGCAAGGTCACTTCCTATGAGGATTACGCCATTCTTCTGTATGACGTTCCCAAGCCTCAGTCTATGGAGAATGTCCTGGAAATGTTGGAAATGAATGCTGATCTTGCCATCCTCTATCATCTGGAACCACCAGTTGATACGGTCTTCGGCCATGAGAGCTGCGCCTACTGCTTCCCCGTCACGGAACGGATGTTCAAGATTAACTGCAAGACACATGTTGACGGACTTGTCCACCAGCTCAATGTCACGATATACAACTCCATTGAGGTGATGTCAGCTGACCTCTTTGAAGACCTACGTCTTCACGAGAAGCGTGGAACCTTCAAGGTGAAACGTGAACATGTTCAAATCATGAACGACTTCAACTGCGGTCTTTGATGGAGAAAAGAACGTTTTATCTCATTGCTGACATCATACATAAAAACAGGACATGGATAAAGGTCATAGACACGGAAAGGCTTATAGAGATGAGAATACCTCAGGATGGTGTGTTGAAAACCCTGTTCTACAAGGCTATCACTCTTCAAAGTTACAGAGAGCATTACTCTTTCATCAAATCACGCACATGGAATATAAGTGAATATGACTTGAACCAAGGAGTGGCAGCCCTGTGCAGGAAAGACCCGTCCGCATCTGTACGTGTCAAGAGGAATGCCCTCACATTGCGTGATGTTGAATACATTATCGAAAAAGCATCTTTTGGAATAATAAAACTTGAACTCGACGATTATGAATACTAAGAAAAAGGTATATGCCTTCTACATTACCATCATAGCACTGGCTGTGCTGGCAATGATGGTGTTTGACTTGAACCTGATGGCCAAATCCATACTGTGCCTGATTGTGTTCTTCTGTCTGTTGGTCATGCGTAGTATTCGGAATGCTTATCAGTTGCCCGATGATATTGACCCCGATACAATGCAGCCTGTCGGCTCTCTACTAAAAACTGAGAAGGAGGACATCCACGCTCAGACTGACCATGGCTCTAATGTCGATCTGTATCTTCGTCTCCTGATTGAGGCAGATGAAAAGCTTTCAAAAGACCCAGAGATTGACCAGATGTCTCCCAGTTATAACATCCAGTTGAACAGATACATTGCTGCACGACTGGAGTCATTGGAATCTGCCTCAAAATAATCCTCAAATAAAATAACGATTAAATATGACACTGACTCTTACCATCATTCGTTTCATCTTCCCTTTCCTGCTCTTGGTGGCATTCTTCTGTCTATACAAGAAGGAATACAAGTTTATGAAAACATTCATGTGGAAGATGGTCTCACTCCGTAACAGCAAGCTTTTCTATGTCAGCATGGTTACGTTCCTTCTCATCTTCATCAACTGGTGCTGCTGTATGACAGACCCGAACATAGCTGTGGCTCTCTCCAGTCTCATTACTCTGATTCTTATATCCAGAAAGATTATGGTTAGCGCACTGAGACTGTTGCATGAGAGGAAGCGGCTTTGGTTCTTCACTGTATTTGTGGCAATGGTCTGCTATGCCATTCCGTATATGAACAGTGTCTTTCATCTGTTCTTCACACTCAGTATGGCAGCGGTCTTTTACCCATCTGAAAAAGTGCTTGCGCTTTACAATGATTCAGAACCGTTCAAAAAGCATGACGAACGGTTGGAACAGATATTCAAAAACTACTATTAAATGCCACTTGTTTGTGGCAGAGATTAGACAACACTTGCTCTGGTAAATAACATATCAAATTAAAGAATGACTCAAATGAACCAATCATCAAAACATGTCTCTTCTGACGGAGAGACTCCACAAAGTGTGGATCGTTCATTGCTGGAGTTCCTCAAACCCAAATCGGAGGAACGTTACAGCAAGCTCGAAGCCTATTGCGACCTGTTGTCCAGAGCATCCGCTGGTGCATACGCCACACCTGAAGCTGAAGGTGCGTTGCAGTTGCTGCCTGGTCAGTTCGTTGCCACCATCTCAGAACTTTCACGCCAATGGAAATGGCAGCGTGCCACTGTACGGCAATTTATCGCAGGGCTGGCAAACCTCGGACATATTTCAACCAAGCCTTACTCCAAGAGCTTCATCTTTTCGGTCAACCTCTCACAGCGTCTGTCTCTCTTTGTTGAGATACCAGACGATATTCTCGACTTCTGCGCCATGCAGTTTGTTCGCTATCTCAAAGGCAGGACAAGAGCAAAGGAAGTGGCAGAGTCTTACAACCGTTATTATACCTTGAAGTTGGACATGGCAAAGAAAGAAGGAAATGGCGGAATACCTGCAAGACACGTGCTTGATGAGCAGACCGTCATATTCGACGGTCTGGCAGTGTCGATGCTTCATGTCCTCGATGCACATAACCAGTTGCCTGAAGAGTTATCTGACTCGGTCGGTCTCCTGTTCGGCAAAGACCATGTCTGGGACTGGCACAAAGTGATTGCTACACTTGGCATCATGGCTGCTGCATTACGCACCAACAGCAAGCCAAGTTATATGGCAGAAGTGACATCGGAGTATTCCAAGGGTGAGGTAATCCTCATGGACTGCATCTTCGAGCATTACAGCTCAGGTGTTGAATCCACCTATTACGATAACCCTCCATTTCCCTCAATTAGGGGACATAAGCAGCCACCGACCCAGCCCCCTTCGGTCTCTTCTCCTGCTGAAAACAATGACCATTGAATCATCCTTTCTAATAACCATCTCGCCAAAGCGTTTCAGACGCTCCGTTGGCACTTCGCTGAATGGAGTTAAGCAACGATAGGCAGCGTGCTTGCACGTGCCACTTTTTTTCAGTCTCGGGAAGCCTAATACCCCGACCTCCTAACGTTGTCGGGAGGGCTGACCAGATAAACAGCAAGCTGGGTCAGAAATGCTCGTCTCTGAGACGTTGTTTAGCCGACTGAAAAAGGCTTTGAAGATGGTATCATAATAACATTTGAATATGAGTAAAGCAGGAAAACAAGTCATGGACATCAAGACCTCCAAGGGGCTTGCACAGTCAAGCAACGAGGAGCTGAGGGCATGGACGGATAAGGGATGGGAGCAGGCTATGCGTGAGGGAAACTACGACAGAAGCCGAGAACATCTCAACTTCGAGATCCAGAGGGGTGGCATGGTGACTCCAATAGACAAGAGCCGTCCGCTGACAAGACGTATGGCAGAAAATCTTGCCTCACGTGGCATCAAAGACCCCAACGAGGGACTGGATGAACCACGCTACCGAACAGTGGTCAACTTCATCTTCGGTGGCTCCACAGAACGTATGCGTGAGTTAGCCTTTGGCAACCAAGAGGTGGATTTCGAGAGTAAGAAGGGCAATGAGCACATCCGCAGAATGCCAGAGATAGAGGAATGGGCAAAGGACATCTATCGTTTCGTGGCTGACAAATATGGTGAAGAAAACATCATATCGTTCATCGTCCACTGTGACGAGAAAAACCCTCATGTGCATTGTGCGCTTCTTCCTATTGACGAGGAAAAGAAGTTCGCATTCAAGAAAATCTTCCATGGTCAGAACCGTGTTGATTTCAAGAACTACATGCTTGCGCTGCATGATGAGCTGGCTAAGGTGAACGAGAAATGGGGTCTTACAAGAGGGGTGTCGATAACAGAGACTGGTGCCAGACACCGCTCGACGGAAGAGTACCGGCGATGGCTCGCCAACGAATGTGTGACACTCGAAGCTCAGATGGATAACACCCGAAGGGCTCTGAAAGACCTCAATGTCGAATTGACTATTGCCCAGAAAAAACAGAAGTCGTTCACCTCAATGATAGAGAATCTGAAGGCAGAGAAGGAAAGGCTGGAGGATGAGCTCCGACCGTTACGTGAACTGCAAGCCAACAGCGATAGCATCAGTGCTGGGATTGCCCGTAAGATTCAGCACCTGGAGCAGCAGAAGGCTTTGGTTGAGACGAAACTGGCAGACAAGGAGAAGAAGCTCGATGAGACTAACCAGTTGCTTGACACTCTCCGCAAGGATAAGGCGGAGATAGAGCAGCAGGCAAGTGAACTGGAAGAGAAAGCCAACAGGTCTGAACTTTCATGGGCTCACAATATGAGCTATCATCTGAATGGTGTCATCCTTGATACGATGGCACAGGAGTTCACTTCGCGTTTCCCCAAACTGCCTGATGATGTCAAGCTCGACTTCGATGGCACATTGCTCATGCAGCTGGCAGAGGAAGGGGACCATGTAGTAAAGGTTGCGCTCCATCTGGTATGTGGCTTCATCGATGATGCTACAACCATCGCTCAGACTCATGGTGGCGGTGGAGGTGGTCCCAGTTCCGGCTGGGGACAACGTCCCGATGAAGATGACCGTGAGTGGGCACGCCGATGCCTGGCCATGGCTCGTAAGATGTGCAAGCCTTCTGTCAGCAGAAAAAAGAAGATGTGACATCAGCTCGTTTGTTTACACCTCGTATTAACAATTAAATCCATAACACAAAATGAGAAAGAAAATTCTTATCATGTCTATGTCCTGCCTTGCAGCAATGACGATAAAGGCAGAACCTGTCCACCAGTATGAGGACAGTATCATTCATCAGAAATCGTTCAGTCAGGAGCCTATGCTCTTGTCTGGCAATCCTACATATCTCAAGAATGTAAGCGAAGCAGCCAACTGGGGTAGAAATTGGTTCATTGAAGTAAAGGGCGGGGCTTCTGCTTTTCTTGGGTCGCCCATCGGTTGTGGGGATGTGTTCGACAGAGTGAAGCCTGCATTGCAGGTGGGACTCGGCAAGTGGTTCACACCCGCAATCGGTGGACGTATAGGATTCCAAGGACTGTCATTCAAGAATGCTGAGTTCAAAAGCATGAAATACCAGTTCATTCACGCTGACTTCATGTATAACCTGACATCCGGCATACGCTGTAACGAGAGTGGAATACCTCTTTGGGATGTGATACCATATCTTGGAGTTGGTATGATACACAACTCTGACTGGTCGGGCTCATGTACTTGCTCAGGAGGTTCAAGTGGCAGCCATCCGTTCGCCTTTTCATATGGTATCGAGGCACGATACCGCCTCAATGACCGTCTTCATCTCGTTGCCGGGATAAGCGGAATGACAACAGCCAAGAACTTTGATGACATCGGCACCTCAACAAAATTCGGGGACCACATGCTTACCGTCTCAGCAGGCTTGTCCTTTACCATCGGCAAGACAGGATGGAAGCGTGTCATTGACGCTGCTCCCTATATTGAGGAAAATGTATATCTGAGAGACTACATCGACCAGATGAAAATGGAGAATGCCCGTCTTCAAAAACGACTAGCTGGAGAAGACGATGTCAAAACCATCTATCCGAAAAACAGCTACAGCGGTCTCAACTCTCTCCGTGCCCGTCTCAACATGTCAGACTCTTCAAACTTACAGGACTGCAACATGGACTCTGAGGATTGGAAAGCGGACGGCAATGGCAAGAATGCGGGATTGACAGATGAAGATGGTCACACTAACCAGATAAGAATAGGTCTGGGAACACCTGTGTATTTCTTCTTTCAAATCAACTCGGACAAACTCGTTGACGATTCTCAAATGGTCAATCTCGATGAGATTGCGCGTATCGCAAAGGATGAGAATCTGAAAGTGTCAATATCAGGTGCAGCAGACAGTGCTACAGGTACTCAGTCAGGAAACCAGGAACTCGGCCAACGACGTGCCAACTATATTGCCAAGTCTCTCGTGGAACGTGGTATAAAAGACTCCCAGATACAGATTAAGAATTATGGTGGTATAGACAAGTACGACGCGAATGAAGCCAACCGATTCACTATCGTGGTTCTGTCCAAGTAGCCTATGCTTGAAGCAGGCGTTCAGTCGTGTGTTAATGAATACATGTACACACTTATACATGTGTACATATTCACTGACAATGCCTGTTCCATGAATATAGAACGCACTAATAACTTTTTTTTCATCATAACAGGGTGCTTGCTCGTGATGAGTAGGCACTCTTTTTATATGGTGACAACGTGAGCATAAATCAAAGTCAAGTATTTCAGAAGATAATCAAAGGCGAAAAATCAATGCATAACAGCCTTGTTATTATGTATTGTGAAGAGAGAAATCTCGAAATATAGTGTTAAATGAATGGTTTTTGCTAACCTATACACTATTTTGGCATACCTTGCATTATACCTTTGCCAAAAAATTGAAAATCAGAAGATATTATGACACCAGAATATTTGGTTATCAATTGTCTGTTTTGGGATGGTAGCAGCGATTACAATAATCGGATAATCAATATGGCAGAAGACTATCTTGACAGAACCGAAGAGCCCACGGTTACAGGGCTCAACAACTATATTATTCATAACAATTAAATTACAAGCACTATGCCTCAAATGATCAGTTATGGCGGAGAACTTATTCGTATCTCGCCTAAAGACAGCAAAAAGCTGGAGTATTCAAAGAACAACGGTCTTTCTTGGAACGCACGTTGTGGTGGAAGCGGCAACTACGGCAAGTTCATTGATCTGATGGACAACGGCAAGGAAATTCTTGCTACTACAGAGAAAGGACTGTTCTACTCGACAAACAAAGGGCTTTCATGGAATGTTCGCAAACGTGGCTAACATGAAGAACCTGTTTTTCGAAAATCCTAATGATGAAGACATCAAGGAGATAGGAGATATATTCTATCTCCGCGATGCCATCATTCCAATAGATACTTCTGATATAAAAGAGGTATTGGAAGGCGCAGATAATGCCATTGTTCTTCATGGCAAAGCAACAGGGCGCAATCGCTGTGCCGATGCTATCGAGGATGCGGTACTGCATATTTGTTTCGTAGCAAAAGGTTATGACCTTTTTTCTGCAAGCAGCGTTGTGATTTACATTACTAGCCCCAAACAGGAACCTATGCTGATGAGTGAGAATGAAGCCATTAACACATTTGTACAGTTGTTCTCACCAGCAACCCAGTGGCGATGGGGGCTCGAAGATTCTGACGATACAATAGATATGAAGGTAACAATTATTGCTTCAAACTTAAAAAAGAAATAAAACATTCTTCAATTATGATTAAAGAAATTTATAAGGGTGAAAACGGATTCCGTATTACAACGGATAAGGGTGAAATTTTCATTGATTATTGCAAGATGTACGAGATAGTCGCTTATAAGGATGATGTAGTCTTCGGGCATAGTGATGGTAATCTTGTTTCACTGAACATTGTAACAGACGACTATGAACTATGGACACCATATATAGACAAACCATATAAGTTGTTCGAGATTGAGTTATGTACCAGCTTGTGTTATTTTCAGTGTGAAACAGAGGATGAAGAAGAAGTATATGAGCCAGTATTTGATTACCTCAAGAAATGTCCAACATGTAACTATATACAGGAACTGACAGCTCTTCTAATCAACGAGTACATAAAAACTCGGGAAGAAGAAGCTGGATATGGTCTCTCTGAGTTATTTCCGCCAGATTACATTTCACCTGAAGATTCTTCAAATCTGCGCCATAAATATAATCCCGATTTTGAATATGTGTTGCAGCTTGCAAGAATGATTGTAGAATCAGAGGATTAATAGCTGATTTGTATGACCGATGAAGATATTTGCCAATATGCGGAATAAATCAGGAATGGGAAAAATCCTTTTTCTTGTTGGGCACATAACTATATACTTAATTCTCTAAAGGAGTGAAAAAAATGTGATGTATAACTTTCAACATCAAGATGTTACAACGATGATTTTTATCATGAAGTAGGTATTAACCTTGATTATTATTGGTTATTAGAATGTAAAAACAACCAAGAGATGACAATGTTATAACACTCCTGGTATAACAAACAGATACACAACAATGCGTAAATCAACAAAATATCAAAGTGCTTCAAGCAATGTTACACCATTAGGTTCTGTTGTTCCGAAACAACTTGTAGAGGACACAACAAAAGCATTGAGTAAACTTAAAGTAGCGTTGGGCGGTGACGTAAGTGGCTATGTTGCCTGCCGCCTTCATATGAATATGTCAGAACTCAATGATGCATTGGCTGCAGAACAAGTTGATGGCGTGGCATTAGCAATGTACAACATTGAAAAAAGAGCGCAATCGGTCATTATAGGCGATCAGACTGGTATCGGTAAAGGAAGACAAGCCGCAGCAATGATTAGGTATGGGCTCCTTTCCGGCTATCTTCCTGTGTTCTTCACAGACCGATACACTTTGTTCAGTGATATGTACAGAGACTGCAAGGCACTTGGTATAAAAGATGCACGTCCATTAGTGGTAAATGCAGGTGCGTCTGTGGTTGACTTTGACCATATCATTGAAGAGAAGGGAAAAGAGGTTCCTGATGAGATTTGGTCACCCATGAGTGAAGAAGAAGAAGAGGATGCGAAATTTGAAGCAGAACTTATGCAACTCTATCAAAAGCAATACGAAGTTGTATTTAAGGCTCCAAAGAAGAATGTCCTTCAGGGATTGTTCGAGGTCGGAGATATACCATCCGAAGCTTTTGACTATCTCATGATTACCTATTCTCAACTCAAAGATGCAAAAAGGGATGCGACACGCCTGAACTTCCTGCATTCATTGTGTGAAAAGCACAGGGTTTTATTCATTTTTGATGAAGCACATCGTAGCAGTAGTGTCAGTGCTGGAAAGGTATCAGTAATCACACAAGGTATCAATAAGATTCTTACTGAGACTACTCAAACGCAATGCGTCTTTCTTTCTGCTACCTTTGCAAAACGACCAGAGAGTCTCATAACTTTTATGCGACGTACGTCACTAAGTGCCTTGGCAACCGAAAATACATTGGAGAAGGCATTACATAGTGGTGGAGTACCAATGCAAGAGTATGTGTCAACCAGTTTGGCAGCCGAAGGACAGATGATTCGTCGAGAGCATTCGGCAGATGGCATTCCTTCACCCATATATACCTATTTGGACGATGACCTTGTATTGCATAGCGAACTCTTTGATAAAGTTATGTTCTTTTTCCGTGAGACAGTCAAACTGTCAACAATGGTCAACGACTTAGTAAACCTCGCTAAAATACAAGGCTTGCTATCAGATTTCAAAAGCTATCCTACAAGAGCTCAACTTTTTTACATAAACAAGGTGCTTCTTTTTTCTCTGAAAGCAAAGAAGGTCGCACAGGTGGCAATAGACGAGGTCAAGCAAGGGAAAAGTGTGGTCATTGGCATGAGTGACACTCTTGAATGTATTCTTCGAGACGTCATAGTCCATGAGGATGGCTCTGTCCGGGGTGACATTTCTGCTCTTTTATTACGTCTATTAGATAAAGCGGTACGCAGCACAAACGTCTTAGGTGATAGAGAAACACCTATATTTGATATTATACAGGATTCTGATGATCCAGAGATGGTGGCATTAACCTCAATGGCAGAGGAGATACGTGACTACTACAGATTCATCATAAACAGCATCAAGGAAGAAGTGTTCCATCTACCGATGTCACCTATCGATGTAATCCGTCAGCTTATAACAGAAGAGAAATTTATCTCTCCTGATGGTACCTTTGTCAATATAAGATTTGAGGAGTGTACTGGACGTGCGCATCAGTTGGAATATCTATCACCTGATGGAAACGATGATTATATTCATGCAGAAATAACTTCTCGCAAGAAACGACATTCCAACCATATTTTCAACGATTTCCAGAATAACAAACTGGATGTGATACTCATCAATGCCTGTGGAGCTATTGGTGCAAGTGCTCATGCTATATCAACTGCGGAAGTTCCAAAAGAACAAGTACGCCAGCGTAAGATGCTTATAGTACAGAATGACCTTGATGTGAACATTGACCTTCAGAAACGAGGTCGTATAAATCGAACAGGTCAGAGAATTGATTTGCCTCCTTTGTACGAATACATTATTACAGCCATACCGTCAGAGAAGCGACTCAACATGATGCTCAGAGCAAAGTTGCGTTCTTTGAGTGCAAATACTGCAGGATGGCAGGATCAAGACAAGGAACAGGCTGATTTCATAGACATAAGCAATAAGTATGGTAACGAGGTGGCTACTGACTACATCAGTGAGCACCAAGAGCTTGCACTTGTACTTGGGCTGAAAGGCGGTGTTACTGCGAGTAAACTACTTGCCAGAATTGCCATGCTTAGCGTTACTGCTCAACAGGAAATAGTTGATGATCTTATGGCTGCATACACTACACTTGAAGCAGAACTTCGGCGTATCAATCAATGGGATTTGGAGCGTGAGTACCGTGATTTTGAAGCAGACTTTGTTCGTGAAGAACTTTTCACAACAGGAAAGGCAGAAACAAAACTTGGTGGATGCTCTTATCTGACAACATATAAATGTCGCCAGAAAACTTTCCCATACACATACGAGAGTCTTTCTAAACTTTGTGTAGATGCAAAATCTGCATTCGGGAAGCCTTATAGCGACAATAATCTTCTACAGAAACAAATCAAGGAATACTACCAACGACGCAACAAAGATGTACGACAGAGGTTTTTAGAACGTCGAACCCTTCTGCATGATAGTACCAAGCCCGTTCTTGTGAATTACAGTGGCAATGAAACAGTGGCAGAACGTTGGTTGGAAATGGCATGTACGCCTTCTGATGAATGGTCTTCAACATATTTTGAGGATGTTGATGCACATAAAAAGGCGAAACAAATTATGAGCAAACTAATTTCCTTCTCCAACGAGCATAATCATTTGCTTGACAGAGAGAAAAAAGAACTGAAGAAGTACTCAACTGAAAAGAAAAGATTGATAGAGGTTCTTTCAGTGGCAGAGATCGGAAAAGGTTATAATAATATCAGCAGTCAGTTAGCAAGCGAAGAATGCCCTAAAAGGGTTATTGCTGTTCTACGAGACATACGTTTTGGAAAAGAAGACAGAAATAAATTCTTGCCAAGTCGTGTGGAGTTTATTTTCGCCCTTACAGCTGTTTTTACAGAAATCCGTATTAACCTGGTTCACAATAACAAATGGAGCAACTATGACAGACTTATGGAGATTCTTAAATCAGAGCAATGGCGTTCCAATGCAGGAGTATGGGACTCAGAGATTGCGACAAATAATAATAAGATTGTAGAGCGCAAGATAATCACTGGCAACATATTGGGAGCCTATGTTCATCCTGCCATTGCAGAGCTAAAACCTCGTTTCATTACGTTCTCTTTGAAGAACAATGCTTATAATAAAGTAAGAAATCAAATTGGCTTGCTACTTCCTATGGATGAATCAAGGATCAGAGAGGCAATAAAGACTGTATCTATTCCTTTGCATGAAGGAGTGAAATATGCCACCAATACCAACACAAGCTATGCAATAGCAGGTCTTGGGGTAAACTTCTCATTGCTTCCATACAGGTTGTCCGAAACAAGAGTGATGTATTCAGTCAGCGTATGCGACAATCATTCAAAAGCATTTGAGAATGACACCAGGTTTGATTGCATCAGGCAATTTTTTGAAGGAAGTCCTGTAACATCTATTTATGACAACGAAGAACAGGGCAAAAAAAAGCGAAAGCCTCTCATGCATTATCAAACGGCGCAAATGTACTTTGATTCCGAAACTTTACAAACGATAATACAGACTCTTGCACAGATGGATGCCGTTATTATCGTACCTCGTGAACAGATAAGCTATGGGGGTGTGAAAGAGTTGTCTTCTCGTTCAATAATAGACGACGATCAACCTTGGGCTGTTTTGGACTGGAAAAATTCAGATGAAATACCTATGCCACCGATAAGAGAAAAACTTCTTCTCAAAATTTCTTCTCCTATAGTACAAAAGGCACAGTTGGGAGAACCTGTCTTTAAACACTCTGAACATTATTTGCTTGCAGAGGAAACAATGTCGCTTGAAGGTTTGTCATTGACAATTCGTAGTACATTGGACGCTCTGCGAAGGAATTACATAAAGTGGAAGGCATATTACTCTCGTTGCGTCTCACAGAGAAACAATTTGAGAAAGGAGCAACCTACATTGTCTGCTCAACGTGACGTTTGTCGTGAACTACGTCTGGTTATCGAGAATAAGACAAAATCCACTTTTGTAAATTACGACATGGAAATAAAGAGAATGCTTCAAAGTATTCTTGATAGTGAATATCTTGAGACCAACGGATTGTACCTTGCAAGATTTGATTCCGAAATGCTCTTTTTCTCACCAGAGAAATCCGTAGCCCAGGCATTTCTTGATGAGATGCCTTGCTCTCCTCGCTTGGATGCAATCAGAAAGTGTATTCAAGACTATATTGATGGTAAAACAGACATTATTCATTCTGCTGACAAATGGTAATATGAGCTATATAGGAATAAAAGGAGCCGAAAGGCTTGATAAAAGCAATTCGTCGCTTTGTCTTCTCGAAGCACACGCCAAAGCTGTTCATATGCTTGGCAATGGTGCCGATATGCATTCCGTCAAGTTGATAACAGGATGGGAAACTGGTGTAGATGGCAAATGGCGTTATGAGGTGGCAGATCCATTTCATACTACAACAGAGATAGAAGACCATATCAAAAAACATTTCGGAGAACCTATCAATATTCGACATTGTATGCATGACATAACATTACTTACAGCTTATCCTGCTTTTGAAAGACTACGTCTGTTTGCCTTGTACTCACCAACTAGAGGATTTGCAGGTTATTTTGACCCTGGAAGTTATGGAATGCTAGTGTGTATGGGAACAGCAAGCTCTGCATTTGAATATCAAACAGAAGGGGTGTTGTTACATGAAGTACAACATCTTATTCAAGAAGAAGGGGATTTTGCTCGTGGTGGAAGTAGCAAAGATAGACGATACCATAGGTTGGCAGGTGAAGTCGAAGCCAGGAATATCTGTATTAGACATTTTCTGACTACTGAACAGCATCGCGAAAAACTGTATTCAGATACTCAAGATGTGCCTGACAAGAGACAATTTGTACTATTTCAGTAATAAAATGGCTGAATTACACAATAAAAACAAAGATATGCCGTTTTATTTCATAGGTTATATATACCTTTGCAAACGATAAAATCTTAAATTATGCCAGCAAACCAATTCGGACGATACGTGTGGCTTGTAGATACACTACGTCACTACAAACATCTCTCCTACAAGGAAATCAATGATAAGTGGCAGAAGAGTGGATTGAGCTATGGAGATGGCGACGATCTTCCCCTGCGCACATTCCATAATCATCGTAAGGCCATACAAGACATATTCAATATCATCATAGAACTTGACCCAGATGTTAAGGGGTACAAGTATCATATAATGAACCCTCGCGAACTCGAGGGTGATCATTTTCGCAGTTGGCTGATAGACTCCTATGCCACACTTAATCAAATACAGGCAGACAGCAAGTTGAAAGACCGTATAGAGTTTGAGGAAATTCCTTCAGGCAACACATGGCTAACCTTGTTTATGCAAGCTATGCGTGAAAATAAAGTGATGGAAATAACCCATCTGGGGTTCGGCAAGGATTATGCTAATACATTTGAGATTGAGCCTTATTGTCTTAAAGTGGTAAAACGACGCTGGTATATCATAGCAAACAATCCATATTACGTTTGGCTCAACAAGAAACACAAGGGAGAAGAAGGTTATTCCCCTCGTAAGGAAATACGTGTTTATGGATTAGACCGAATATCAGAAGCCTCGATTCTTGACAAGACCTTCGTAATGAGCAAGAACTTCGACGTGAAGAAATTCTACAAAGGTTGTACAGGTATCATTCCGAGTGATGACCCTATAGAGCATGTTGTTCTCAGAGCATATTGGAACGCTCCTGACTATCTCAGGACATTGCCACTGCATGAATCCCAGAAGGAACTTCAAAGCGATGAGGAATCAACGACGTTCTCTTATGACGTGAAGCTGACTTATGATTTTATGCAACTGATAATGCAACAAGGTGATCAGGTCGAAATCTTGGAGCCAAGGAAACTTCGCGACCAGATGCGCAACCTTGCAAAAACATTAACATCATATTACAAGTAGCAATATGGAAATGAATGAAATGAACAAACAACTGTTGGAACTATACTCTGGCATTCATCCTATTCTTTCTGATGCAGTTGGAAAATGGAACGATGATGCTTCCCATAGCATAAGAATCTCAAATCCGTGGCTTCTTCATGTTTCCGACAGATATGCCAATGCTGCCAAGCGTGTTATGTTAATTGGACAGGAGCCATGGGGTTGGAAGGGACAATACTCTAATGAGAAATCTGCTGAATGGTTGATGGAAAAGTATCGTGTTTTCATTGATCATCAGATAACAAAAGGTAAATATCGCCCTTCTCCCATATGGAATTTTTTTCGTAATATAATTGAGTGGGGAAGGGAATCAAACACCCATGTCATCTCAAATAACATTGGCAAACTGTGCTATGTGAAGAAGAATAAAGATGGCAAATGGGAAGCTGGCACACATGGTTTCCACGAGACGGTAAACAGGCTCATGATTCCAATATTCCGCAAGGAGATAGACATATGCCAACCTGATATTATTATCTTTGTTTGTGGGAAAGATTACGAACACAAATACATTAGGGAATGGCTGGGTGATTATGAAGCCGTCGGTGTCGAGGGAATTTCAAAAGAGAAACTTGCTGAACTTAGGTTCAATGATTCGTCGCTTCATCTTCCAAAGGTGATAAGAACCTATCATCCAAGATACCTGCAAATGAATAAGAACAAAACAAATTGGGGTAAAGAGATTTACTCCATTTTGGAAAAAGCAATTCGTGATTTATGACAGAAGGATTAGATTTCATAGCAATTGACTTTGAGACAGCTACAGGTAAACGAGCTTCAATATGTGAAGCTGGAATCTGTGTTGTTAAAGATGGCAAGGTCATAGAAACCAAATCGTGGCTGGTACGTCCTGAAGATAATGCTTATTCCTACTGGAACATCCAAATTCATGGGATTCATCCAGAAGATACAGAAAATGCTCCAGAGTTTCCAGAGGTATGGGCTGAGATACTTGAATATCTTACTGACACACCAGTACTTGTTGCACACAATGCGGCATTTGACATTTCTTGTATTCGAAAATCTTTGGAGTTCTATAATCTTGATACTCCTGAAGTTGACTACTATTGCTCACTTCGTGCAGCTCGTCATAATTATGACTTTGGATGCAATTCCCTTGGTTATCTTTGCCAACAGTTTGATATACCGGAAGGCAAGCACCACCGTGCAGGCGATGATGCAGAAATGTGTGCCAGACTGTTTCTTAGAGAAATCAAAGATGCAGGATGGTGTGAGTTGAAAGAGATGGATTATTGTTACGGAAAATTGTAAGGCATCTGTAATATGGTAGAAGTTATAAGATTATCCAACAGACTATTTCAGTGTAAACTTGATGGATTACATGAATGTATCATGTTTTCCAACCAAGTATCTGATATAATGGTAAGGCATTTTGCACAGCGGCCATTCCATCTGAATGTCATTGAGGCGGCTTGCCGTGGACGCTTCAAAGAAACAGGTCATAGTCTTGTTCTTGCAGACATGTTAAAGCATCCATATATTCAGTCTTCTTTTCTGAGCACTTTCTTAGGACTTCAACACGAGTACATGAAGGTGACACGAGAGACTGATAGAGTGGATGTCGCTCTTAAAAGCGATGATATGTTCGTTATTATTGAAAACAAGGTCAATGCGGCAGAAGAACAAGAAAACCAAGTGTATCGTTATGTACATGAGATAGGTATGGAGAAGTATGGATATGATATGTCACAAATATATGTTGTATATCTTAATCCTACAAATCGCATACCTCCATCAGAGTATTCCTTGTGCGATGACAACAATGAAAACAATGTTTTTGAAGACCTGGGGGAGGGCCATTATACGATACAATCCTATAAATACGATATTACGAGTTGGCTTCGAGAACTCTCTATTGACAACGAACCGCATATCTCCAGTGCATTGGATCAGTACATAGATTTTTTAGAAAATAAGTTTCACACATCACCATTAGACAAGAATATGAATAACGAAATCAAACAATTTCTTTTGAAAGAACTTCAGATTGAAGGCAAATCTTATAATGAGCAGATAGCAGCTCTTGATAACCAGCATGAAAAGGTTAGTGAATTATTGGATGCCATTGACAACCTCAAAATCGAACTAAAGAAAAAGCAATCACATACAATGATGAGGGAGTGGCAAGGTCAAATAGAAAAACAATTAGGAATCGTACTTGCCAAAGATGAACATTCGTTCGGCATCCAACTCAACAATAATGTATGGTTGGGCGTTTGGGACGGATATGACTCTGAGAACTATCTGCCTTACTGGGGATTCCAGTTTAATGGTTATAAAAAGGATAGTATGCCAGAGTTGGCTGACCAAATCAAGCCTATCGTAAAAAATGCAGGTATAGAACGTTACAAGGAAGAAAAAGGCTGGGTTGCATGGTATTCAACTCAAAATGGTGTACAGAGATTTATGTCTCTGTATCAAGTTAGTAAACAATCTGGTCTTTTATGATTCTCAAAAAGCAACTATAATAAGCTATTAATATGAAGAAGTTTATTTTATTTACGCTAATTGCGTTTGCAACAAGTGCATTTGCACAAGAACATCCCACTGTCACCTATGATGGAGGAGACCTGTATTTTGTACCTGCAAAACTCACATCAAAAGGTATAGCCTTTATGTACTCGTTGAGAAGTGATTGGGAAACAGGTAAAACTTGGGTAACCATTTTTGACGATCAAGTACAGGTAGTAAAACAAGTCGAAATTGAACCGGAAGTCCTGAATTATCAGGTACGAACCATAACCAGCCAGAGAAGGTTCTTTGTGAAAAGTGGTGTAACTCGTGCCGCTGGTGATACAGAGGAAGGGTATTTCCTTGATGATGACTGGACTGTTATTAGCGATGTGACAGAAAATAAAACGGAAGTCAACAGAGAGATAGAGGGTTTTGAAGTGTACGAGGACAATAACAACTACCATTCTCGCTATATGTATTTATCACAGACATTGTTTGACAACGATGAAGATTTTGAGTTTCTCCGTACTCACTATGAGATTATGCCCTTGTCATATTGCGCAGCGGACGATCCTACCTCTGGACTAATCTCCATGGAGCGTCCAAGCATTGGGGGTGAAGAATGTGATGAAATTACACGAGACTATGACTACGAATTGGGAGGGGAAGTATTCACTCTAAAGAGATATAAGGTATGTGGAGGTACTAAGATGACAGGTACAGATATTATATCCTTAGATGGCACAGTAAAGAAATCTCTAAATGCAATAACTTCTTTTGGTACTGTTGTTGCAATCAATGGCAATTATTATGTAACAGGTTATGACCATACAACCTCAAAATATGGATTGTATAAAATTGCTTCGGTTACTTCTTCGTTAGCCAAGGTCGCCGATATTAGTTCTGAGACTGGTGATAATTTCACATATAATCTGTCTGGATTTCGAGTAAAAGACGACACAAAAGGCATAGTCATAAGAAATGGCATTAAGCACTTGAATAGATAATCATTCAATAGAATATCAATAAACCTTTTGTTTGCTTTTCTTATCATTATTTTAGTAATAAACAAAGAGTATTAGATGTGATAATAGGGATAAATAAATATGATTGACAAATGGGAGATATAACTGCACCGTATGACTACGCTTTTTCTGCAATCATTGCAAGAGAACTATTGGCAAAGACGGAAGGTAACATCGTCTTCTCGCCCGTTGGCTTATGCCGTATGCTTGAAATGCTTCAGGTAGGTATGGATTATGATAGCCCTATCTATGAAAGGGTTAATCAACTTATCCTTGGGTTTAATAGCAATTTGGAACCAACCTATGATGAGAACTTTAGACTGGAGCACGCATCAAGTATCTGGTACAACAAGTCAATGGGCACCATTCATGAGGATTATATTGACGTACTTGAACATGGTTATGATGCAGAGGCTCATCATGCCAACTTTGCTCAGAAGGAGCATGTGAAACAGAACATAGACAAATGGGTATCTGACAACACCCACCAGATGATAAAGTCTCTCGACACGGAAATCGGTCAGGATGCCTTGATGCTTGTACTTGATGCCATCTACATGAATGGGAAATGGGAATCTCCGTTCGACCCTGACTATACTGAAACGGACACATTCTATAACGAAGATGGTTCAGAGACAGACGTTGAGATGATGTATCAGAACATTGAAGAGGCAGAATACGCTGAGACAGAAAAATATCAGGTCATCCGTCTGCCTTATCGGGATCATGCACATAGCATGGTCTTGGTGCTGCCAAAAGAGGGAATAAGCATTGAGAGCATCATGGAAACGGTAGATTGGATGGACGATGAGACCGACATTTGCGAAGTGGATTTTTACATGCCACGCTTCCGATTCGACAACACGCTATCATTTGAAGATGTTCTGCGTGAGTTGGGACTTGGAAACATGTTTGACAAGGATGATAGCTTCCCAAAGATAACAGACGAACCTGCGCATATCAGTCAGATAAAGCAGCAGTGCGTCATCAACGTGGAGGAAGAAGGTACTGAAGCTGCCGCTCTGACCATAGCAGAATGCGAGGTGGGTTGTCCACCGCCAGATGAAATGCCTGAACCAGTGACCATGAAACTTGACAGACCATTTGCGTTTGCAATAACAGGCGAATATGATGAATTGCTCTTTATGGGTGTCGTAAGGAACATGGAATAACACAATCAGCCGCAAGACAACACATCTTGCGGCTGATAATCTTTCCTTGACATGAAAAACTTTACCGATGAAAGGCTGATTTAGCTACATGCTCTTCTTGCTGATATTCCTTCATGTCCTGGAGTTGGTCATGTACTCCCTGAATGTTCATGTCCATGGATTGGTCGTGGTCGTAGGGAAATGAATGCTTAACAGATAATCCGATATTTGTTATGGTTCCAACATCTATGCTGTCCTTCTCCTTGTTGTACTGAAGATAGAGGAGAGAATCATTAGGCATGTGTAAGATGGGGAGCTTACGTGTAGCCATTGCAGTAAATGCCTCATGGGTCATTTCCCGTGCAACCTCCTTCACATCCTCACTGGCACGACCGATGCCATAGCGTGTTATATGATTGCGGACATCCTGCTCTGAATACTTGGCAAATACTTCATAAGTACCTCCCACGCTACCATTATACACCACGGCGAAGTCCTTGTCCTCAATCAGCAGGTCATCGCCCCTGTTTTGACATGGTTTCTTATAGGTCTGCTCTTCATCCATGCCGTTTCCGTCATAGTAATTCTTGGCAAGTCTCAGCAGGCCATCATAGTCACCGCGCTCTTTCAGCTTGTCCAATTCCGAGGTGTCATCGGTCGATTGCAGGTAGGCAACGGACGCATAATAGACTTTCTCTTTCGTTTCGGAAGGTTCCGTCTGACTTTTGTATTGAGCAAAAGCCTCCTGAAAGTTTCGGTCAAGGTCTTTGGTGTGGTCATAGGGAAGGGTGAACTTTACCTCCAGTCCTTTATCCGTTGGGACAGCGACTTTCACAGAGTCCTCCTTCTCGTGATGCTGGATGTACACCGCGGAACCATTATAGGCTAAGACAGCATGGTCTCCGTCCTCTACAGACAGATAGCTTTTTCCATTTCCGTTATCCTGCCTGACGGATTCTTCCTTCTCAATCTCCAACGCCATCTTGTCAATGTGCTGTGTGAGCATCGAACTGGCTTTTTTCACGTCCATCAACGTGGTCTTTATGAACTGAGGAGACTCTTTCAGTGAGTCAAGCCAGGATTTCAGATAGGCAGCGGAATCACCCTTCAGGTGCTTGATCATGCCGTATCGCTGTGCTGTCAAGGCAGCAGTCAGTTCAGCAACAAGCTCCTCCCGGGCATACTCTTCAGAACCGAAAGATGTAGGTTTGATACGGTTCAACTGCCCCTCTGCACCTGTGGAATGGGTCATTTCGTGAAAGAGATTGGAGTAGAATGATTCCCCATCCTTGAACTGCTTCTTCTCTGGCACAACAATCTCATTCTTGCTGATGGAATAGTATGCAGAGTCTCCAAAGATGGGCTTTATGGGGCAAATCCACCCGTCCTCTTTAATCATCTTGTCCACAGGTGGGAAAGAGAAGTCTTCGCCCATTTCCATCGGTTTTGACTGCCTACATGATTCCTCGAGTTTCTTGTACAGCTCGGGACGTGCTTCCTGAAGATTGGTCTGCGAAACATTGAAGACATTGTAAACCTGCAATTTTGGATATACATTATACTTCTGTCTCTGTTCCTCTGACATCTGTCTGTAGTCATCATACTTCACCCTCTCCTTGGTCTCTTTGTCCACAACAGTAAAGGTGGTGATAAAGACAGGGAAACTCTTTTCGCCTTTCAAAATGCTTACCTGTGGCAACGCCTCACCACCACTGCCTTTCGCCTGCTGTCTCTTGCCTTGCTTGTCCTTGGTGAAGTTAAGCCCGGCGACACGGTCAAAAGTACAGAAAATTGGGAGCTTGTACCCATTCTTCTCGCAGTGCATCATAAGCATCAAGGCGTTCATGCCGTTGTATTCACGTCCAGAAAGGTTCTTTGGCCATGACAGCGAGCCCTCGGTAAACCAGGGCTTCTTCCAACCATCTTTGCTGCTCAGCGACTTGATGCGCTCAATCATCATGTCTGCAAAGAGATCGAGAGCCCTGTCTTCACTGGTCTTTCCATCTGTATTGTATTTCTTTTGTTCTGTCATATCAGTTTCGTTTAGTTAGACTGATTGGTAGATTTCTCCCACTGCGTGAGTTCTGTCACACGGCAAGTTAGGTCTATGCGGTCATTGAAGACTCCTATTTGCAGGTCTCCCTTGGCATTGATGCCAGCTTTTGCCTGTACCCATTCTTCTTTTGCTGAACCGAACTGCATGAAACGCACCCATGTGTAAGCGTAAGCATCACCGTCTTTCTCACTGCTGTAAGCTGAGAACAGAGTATAGGGATTGCCCTTCTTGTCCGTATTCACATCAACCTGTTTCCCGATGGTACCACGGAACTCCATGCTGCCAGTGATAGCGTCCTGACTACTGGCGTTGAAGTTGTTCACACCTGTAGCGGAGAGGTTGTAATAGACGATGTCCCCTTTCTTGTGAAACTGGAGTACACCAGCCACCTCGATGCGTGAACCAACAGGATAATTGACGGCTTCGCCTTGGTTGTCCGTGTCTTTGGCAACACTGATTTCAATCGTCTTGTTGATACCTGATTTGGCAGGGATAACAACTTTCACTCCGAACGAGATGAATTGTTTCCCTTCTTTGTTGGCACGAATCTGCGCCTGGCGTGATACGGTGCCACATACTGTTACGTTACATTTGATCATAATAGAATTGTTTTGTTGTACGAATTATCTGATTTGAACTGATTCTTGTCTGTCTGCCTGAGCACCCATGCCATTCTCATAATTCTGAGACATTTGGTGAGAGACAACAGCGGAGTTGATGATGGTGGCAATGGTTCTTCGCTTTTCTTCTTGACTTAACGCTGTGTTGCCAAGGGTCTGCTGTATCTTAACGATTTCAGCGTTCGTAAGCTCCCGAGAAAACTGCACGCTACCATTGTCCACTTGAAGGAATGGCTTGTTACCCTGTAGAGTGATGGAACAAATTCTATAAGAGGGAAGAAGAGAGGTGAGGTCGATGGACTTGGTGATGGCAGCTTTCGTTGCCTTCTGCATCTTCTCCTCCTCACTTTTGTTATCAATCTGCAATGCAAGAGCCATGAGGGAGGTGAACATAGTCATCATGAGTTCTATAACAGGGTCTCCAAGAGGCATGCTAACGCCACTGTCTTCGGAAGAAAGCAGCTTCTTCATCCAGTCCTCTGGATTGCTTGCAACCTCTCTATCACTGTTTACATCTATTGGATTTTGTGCCTTATACTGGGCTGTTATATCCTTGCCGTTATGCAGGGTCTGGAGAGTAATTCCTCCCTTTTGAGAAATCTCCGCTAAATAGGCAGCAGGGTCTATATCCCTTTTTGTACCATCAGATGACACACTCTTGACGCTGAAATGAAGGTGCTCGCCTGTGGTTCTTGTGCCAGTATTCCCCGACATGCCAAGCTTTTGTCCCGCATTCACTTCATCGCCAACCTTGACATCAATGCGGCTAAGATGCATATATGTGCATTGGTACTTGTTGCCATTCGGTCTGCTGTATTCCACAGTGACATAACGACCGGCACCTCCATCAGTGTTGTTATTCACCTTGATGACTTTACCTTTGTCTTCTGTAGCAAGGACTTCGTCATGCTTCGCTTGGATGTCAATGCCCTTGTGCATCTGCTTTGCACCAGGATTCATTGGGTCATCCCTCATTCCAAACGGCGAGGTGACAAGCATAAACTCACTGCGCTTCAAGGGATAAGAGTAATGTTTGTTCTCTGAGTCCGTTTCTACAGCTTGAACAGTCTGTCCTTCGTTGCTACGAGGGTTGGCAGCAACACCGAAGGATTTGCCTTGCGCCTGCATCTCCTGCATGACCATGCGGTCGTATTTCTGCAAGTCGTTAGCCTCAATGATGCTTTGAAGCGTGGAAGCATACTTGCCGCTGGAAGCATAGCCTGCCTTCTGCAGACCAGCAGTCCATCCCTTGTAGTCGTCAGGGGAGAGCTTGAAAAGGGCTGCGTATCGCTTGTTCTCTTTCAGAAACTTGGAGTGGTGCTCGTAGGAGTCTCCCACAGAAGCATACTGACAGAACTTCTCATTAGGGCGGTCGTCGGTATAGACAAGGTACTTGCATCCATTCTGAATCCAACTGGAGGTAGCCTTGATACCGAAATGATTGTTGCCCTTACGAGACAGTTCGCTCTGTCCGCTTGCGCTCTCGCAGATGCCTTGTGCCAGGGTAACAGAAGCAGGTATGCCATAGCGGCGCATCTGCTCCATGGCATACCCTGCATACTTCTCTATGTATTCTTTGTTCTTTGACATGTCGGTCTAAACATTAGCGGTGTCTTCCAGATGATTTGCTTTCTTCTTGCCTGGCACTTTCCACCACTTGGTTTTCAGCGGATTCCTGATTTTTTTTAGGAGCCTCCAACTGGTCACAGATGGCTACACGCTCGCCTGCCCGAATCAGTTTGGGGAGGTATGTGTCAAGGGCATGGTATGGAAAACCTGCCATGCTGAGCGGCTTGCCCACAATGTCCTTGGTGCGATTACTCCTGGTGAGTGTGATGCCAAGTATTTTGGAAGCTTTTTCTGCATCATTGCAGTATGTCTCATAGAAATCACCACAGCGGAACAGCAAAATGGCATCCGGGTGCTTGGCTTTGAGGTCGTAGAATTGTTTAAGCATGGGAGAGAGGCTGGCAGCAGCCACCGCCTTGGTCTCTGCCTTTGTCGTTTCTTCCTTGGCTTCTTCTTTTTGCTTGTCTTCCTTCTTGGAATCCTCCTCTGTCTTATCTTCCTGCTGAACAGGCTTCTGAGCGACATCCTCAGTCTGTGCCTCCTGCTCGGACTTGTCTGTACCTACAGCGACAGCATCTGTGCGACCCTTACGCAGAACATCTGCAAAGAGACTGGCAGCAAGATGCTTCTTGTAGTCCTGCATGTCATCCGCAAGCCAAAGGCGTTGCCATTGAGAGGGGGTGACCTCACGAGGTTTGAGTTTCTCTCCGTTCACCGTGGGCAGGCAGAGGATAACACTGGGTTGTGTCTCGGTTGCCTTGGTCTTGAAGATGTTGACTCTCTCAATCTGGTTGAGTTCTTCGGGAGTAGCATCGCTCTTGAAAATGTCAACCCTCTGTTCGGGTTTCTCTGTGGTGGCAAGGTAGTATTTCTGCGCCATGTCCTGACGCATCGACTCAGACACTTCCTCGTTACCTTGCTTTACGGTTGTGAAAAAGAGGTTTACATCTGTTTTGTCAGGATAGACACAGAAACTCTTCTCGTTCTCTGGCTTCATGTAGAGTGCCCACTTGCCGTCATCGTCCTGCATCATCAGAATCTTCTCGAAGTCCACGGCACCAGAACGCTTGACGGCATCCGACACGTCGAGAAGCGTGATGGTGTCCAAATTCCATTTGTTGAGCCGGGCAACAGAAACAGCCTTGCCGTCAAAGAAACTGTCGTCAGGACGATACCCCCAAGAGCCATCGGCATTGTAGAAGGTGACCGTGTCATAACCTTCTTTCTGCAAAGCGTGTTCGATACGTCCTTTGTTCATTCCTGGAATATCATTGTCTGCACCCAACGACGCTCCCTCGGGAAGCACCACGTCAGCCATCTTGCTGCTGGGGTCTTTGACGATGACAAACTCCTTGGTGTCCCTGTTAGGCAAGGTCTTGATTTCGTCTGCCACATAGAAATGCTTCGGAAGGATGCTGCGGATGGCGTTAATCTGTTTCTGTGCTGCCTGGCTGTTGAGCTCTACTTTCTCTCCTCTTTCAGCTTTGTGGAGCATATCAACGGCATTGTTGACATCCCTTTCGACGATGTCCACTAAACAGGGGTTTTCTCTGAGTTCCCTTGACCAATAATCGGTCATCTTCAAGCTTTCAGGAGAGAGTTTTGCCGAAATGCCCAATTCCTGCAACTTGACGGCAGTGGCAACCTCTACAATCAGGCGTTCCTGCTTCTCGGCATCTTCTGGTGAGGTCTTGCCGTTCTTTACCCCCATTCCTTCACGGGCAAGGCGTTGCTGATGACCTGTGGCAGAGACAAGGAGAGAAACGGCATCTCTTGCGTAGTCCTCATAGTGCTCGTAGGATGAGACTTCTGGCAAGAAGATGACATCCTTCGCGCTGTCGTAATGTGCCACTCCAGATGAGTCGGGACGGATTTCAACCATATACTGACCTGAGCTTGCCAACAAATTCTCTACTCTATGTCGGATCTCTTCTGAGGCTGCTGCCACATCGGCACGGTCTTCCAACCGCCCGTAGTCCTGTACTACCTTCTCATAGGAAGTCTTGTCAACCATGGGTAATGTGGTCTGCTCTATATTGAACAGTGCACGAACCTCACGGGTTCGGATGCCTTTGTAGTCGGACTGTTGCTCTGCTGTCAGGGCTTGGTAGTCGGCACGGCTAATCCTGTCTTCGGGATTACTCTTGCTGACATACTCGTTCCAGCTGTACCATAGGAACGGCACGCCTTTTTCCTTGGTCTGTACGGATTCCCCTCGTTTCTTGGCTTCAGAGAAAAGGGTGTACTGGTTGGTCTTGTAGTTTTGCTGGTCTGCGTGCATACCCAGAATGAGGGCATTGAAGGGTGATACCTGCAAATGCTTCTGGTAGAGTCCGGGAGCCTTACGGCCTTTGTTATCCAACCAAACGCCTCCATTATCCTTGGCTTTCTCAAAGGCATGGGTGAACAGTTCCACTTGACGTTCTGCGGCCATCTTCTCTTGTTGATTCTTTTCTGTCATAATTCAGCTGTCTTTGTTATCCTTTGTAGCCCAGCACTCCAAGTACCTTTGTTTCAGTGATGGACTTTACTTCCCAATCGGACAGGGTGTCCGACATATGTTCCCTGAGCAGACGGTCTGCCTCTGTGGTATTTGAGGCATTGACATAGATGGTCTGCGGCGAGAACTTCTTTACCCCTGTCTCTGCATCTTCATTAACCAATGATACAACGGTCTTGTACCAGTGATTGTCTTCATTCTCCTCTTCGTGGAGGATTTCAGTGATGGGCTCACGTGAGATGGCCGTGATGTCGAAGTCTCTTGTACCAATGAGGTCGGTAGCAGCCTTGGTGGCTCGCTTCTCTGTCTCAGTGAAACTCTCTGCATCGACAAGATACTCTTCACTGACTTTCTTCTGTTTTCCCGTGTCGAGAACTTTGCCGTACTTGACACGGAACTTATACCAATATCTTTTCATATCTGATCTGTTATCTTTGAGCAAGTGGTCTTACAATAGTTTGTCGCTCGTTTGCCTCATAGTTCTCAGATGCCATCTGGCGCATCTGGTCATGCCTTGCCAATACGGCATTGGCGAGGGTGTTGAGCGGTAAAGCTCCCTGTGTGTAGGCATCAACAACCCTGTCAGGAAGAGCAATGGTGCAGGGCACACGGTCTATCGTCGCAACAAGGCAGTTGGCACGTATCTCAGGATTGACGATACGCCCATTGAGGGGCTCGTCTGGATAGACACGGTAATGAGTCTGTGAGTGGCTTGTCTCTGGATGTTGCTGTTCCTTAAAGTTGTCCATCGCTTCATGCCCAGCCTTGTTGATGAGGTTCAACCCTCCCATGCCAATAAGTACCAGCTTTAGGATGGGGTTTCTGACAAACATTCCAGCCACAATGGAGACAATAGGCATCATGTTGTCCTTCAGATTGATGGACTTCGTCTTGCCAGTAAACAATCCTACAAGCATATCAGGAAGCATGGCCAACACATAGCCAAGGTTATGGGTTATGTCTCCAATCCCATTCAGCCCAAAAGAGGTGAGCAATCCCTGCCAACCGTCCATATTGGTCTGTTCTGGAGTATCGGCAGCTTGCTCTGCTGGTGTCTGCTCAGGTGATGCAGGTGTTTCAGTTGGCGTTTCCTCTTCTGCGACTTCCTTGCTTTCTGCTGTGGAGCCTTGCTTCTCCTCCTTTTGCTCTTGCTGTTTGACCGCCTTCTGTGCTTTACGATATTCTTCTTCCATGCCAGGACGGATGACAAGGGGAACATCGGAACGGTCTTCATGCTTATCTGCAAAATGAGACAAGACAAGATCGCCGCCGACCCAGGTGGCAGCAGTCTTCCAGCCACCGCCAAAACCTCCCATACAGAGGAGGTCGGTGACAGAACCTATGGCACGTCCTGTGTTCTTCTCCCATGCTGACGGGTTATAACGTCGCTCGGCTTCTGCATCCATGCTTTTTTCCAATGGTGATTTCGCCACCTCTTGGGGAAGGTAGAAAAGGGTGCTTGTGGCTGCTTTCCTGATGATATATTCAATGGATGAGCGAGGAATCTTGTCCTTGATCATCTTGTCTATCATCTTCTTCTCCATGGCAGCATCAACCGTGACTCCTACGAGCTTCAACTCTTTCTTGACCATCTCGATATAGTCCTCAGTGGTCTTGGAGTTCCACTTTCCTGTATATCGTAACCTGTCATTATAGGATTGGGTTGCTGCCATACCTCCGTCTGGACCAATGGCACCAGCCATCAAGCTGCCGAAAGAAAAGGAGTGTTCCCTAAACTCGTCCGCCTGATTTCTCAAAAGCCTGTCCCGAACGTTATCCATAATCGGGATTACCTTTGTTCTGAATATTTTGTCTTGTTCTGACTCTGCCATAACTGATACATTAGAGGTTTAATTGATTGAGGATTTGTTCTCGGGTCTGCTCGATGGCGTTGTGATAGACCTCCATCTGCTTCGGGAAATACTCTTCAAGCCATGCGTCTTTCTCAATATTGTCATTGATGAACTTGATGGCGAGCTCACGTTCTATCTCGATGGCGGATTCGCCTGCTTCGCTGTTGTTAAACCATGCTTTTGTCCACCATCTGATACCTGATTTGTCTGGATAGACACTGACAAGACGGGGAATATCGAAACTCTGTACGTCAATCTCCAATCCCGCCAGTGGATCCACCAGACCACTCGTCGCTATGGCTCTGTCTTGGGCTTTTTTTTTTCGACAGCACTCATGCTTGACAGGAATATCTGATGTCGCAAGGCAAGATAGTTCAGGAAATCGGCTATCAGCAGGTTCTGTACACGTTCTGCAATGGGTATGCTCTTGGCTCCCATGCCCAGTGGGTTTGCCATGCTTGGAATGGTCTCGAAGAAGTAATGCTTCATGGCAGACATGGTGAAGATGTTGCGCAAGGCAAGCTCCGTATGCTCGGGTAAGACGTAAATGCCCTTACTCATGTCTGTCATGTAGTCTGGGAAAAATCGCATCATCAAGTTCTCAATCTCTTCCTGGTCTTTGTCGTATGCAGTGCGCACATCCATGTCCAAGGTGACGAACTGTGGCGCGGCACCAGGTCTGCCATGCTGCTCCATGACTTTCAGGTTGCTGTAGATCATCGTCAGAAACTCCAAAGGGTTGAGTTCCTCTCCTTTGTATTTCACCTCGATGTGCAGTGAGCGGCCACTGACGGCAATAACCTGACCTGCCTTGACCTCTTTCCCGTAGTTGGCAAAGACATTGCTCAGGTGGCTGTAGATGACTTCATAGTCCCCGTAGCGTGTGACTTGATAGATACCATGAACGGCATCATTGCCCAATCCTGTGACCTTGCCGGTAGCCACAGCGGAAAGGAGGTAGTTGTTAACCTTGAAATCTACTCCATGATTGAAGAAGGTTTCTCCTGTTTGCGGATGTTTCTGCTTGCCATATCCAAGGCTCATCTGCACGTCTCCGTTTCTTTCCTCGAATGGCATGCAATAGCCACTGTCGGAGTGCAGCATCATTTCTTGTGTAAATTGCATTGTGTACTCTTTTATGTTGTTTTGTTTATCTGCGTCTTCCACCACCATTGGTATGCTCGACTTCTGGTTGCTTGCTCTCTGAGGGAGTGTTATGTGATGCCCTGCTGCCTCCAAACACTTGATTCAGACTGGAATTATTGCCTATCATCATCATGCCGAGAACGGCTCCTGCTATCTTGCCAAGCCACCCGAAACGCCCGAACACAAGCAGAGCAGACACGATAAGCCCTACTATGCTCAGTCCTGAAACGTTGCCACGACCAATGTTGCTGAAGAAATTTCCCATCATGTCACCGCCATGACCAGAGAACATGGCACGGAGGAAACCTGACATGCCTTCCCATTTGCTGTCAATGCTTTCGACGGCTCCATTGACACCGCTGCTGAGACCATTGACAGAGTCTTTTATGTCACGGACACCTTCACCGATGTCTGAAATGGTATCGCCAATCTTGTCTGTAGTCTTTTCTCCAATGACAGCATCGCTTACAATGCCTACCACACTCTTGTCAGTGGTGAGCTTTTCCCAACCGATATAGCCGAGTGTTCCTCCGACTGTCGCAGACTTTACTGCCGTGCCCATTCCTCTCAACGTCTGTTGCGGATGTAGTGCGGCACTGCCCATCGTAGAGAATGTCGCCTTTGTTGCTCTACCGCCAAGACGGAGAGCTGCTTTCAATAATGATGCCCAACCCATGGTTCTATGATATAATTGATTGTTTGTTATTTTGTTATCCTGATATGTCTTATACTTTATCTAACCTTGGCATTTCTCTTCCAACGTTCTTTGCATTGCTGTACGATGGTAGGTTTGTCAGCCTCGCTCCTGGCATTGTAGTCAATCTCTGCCCAGACATCTGCCAGCGAAGTGTACTTTACTGCACGTATCAGCCTTTTGAGTTTCCTGTTCATGGTTTTTAGTTTGGGACGGATGCCAAACAATACCTCCAGACGTTCCTTCTCTGTCATCTTGGTGTCTGACAAACAGACCTGCCTTACGTCATTCACAATATCAACGCTGTTCATGATGAGTTCCCTATACAACTTGTTTCTGTTGGAGGAAAGGGCTACTGCAAGGGCATTGGTGGTGTGAGTGCCAAGTTGGTTGGAATATGTCCCAAGCTGGTCGATGAGTCGGTCTATCTCATGATAGAAGCCATATATCTGCGCAGCATAGGTGATGATGCTGTGGAACTTGTCGAGGTAGTCATTGAACTCTTTCTGCAGGTCGGAGGTGCCTTCCACTTCTTCCTTGATCCAGATATGTCCTGTGGATTCCAGAAGCATCATCTTCTCTTGTTGCTTCAGCTCCTTCTTGGCTTTGTCTGTGTACATGAGTATCATTCCTGCCAATACAGGGTCATTGCCCTGGGCAAGAAGACTCACGCCTTTCCCGAAGAACAGGATGGTGAGAACAACCATTCTTATGTATGAACAAATGCGAATACTCATGTTGTTATCCTGAAACAATCTTTTATTATGGTGTTACTACATTGGCACACTTGCGCCATCTTCCCAGTGCCTGGGCGGCAATCTCTGCGTTGCTTCTGTCTATCATGCCTGCGGTCACATTGTTCCATACATCTGTCATGGTGTAATAGCGGATGCTGAGACAGAGGCGTGTGAGTTTCTTGTTAAACTGGGCAAGCCGGTCGTTCAACTCCCAAAGGGTTTTGCTTCTTTCTGCTCCTGTCAGCATGTTCTCGTTGCCTCCCTTGGCTATGGCTTCTTTGAGTGTGGTATATACGGTGACGAGTTCCGTGGCTGTCTCGATATAGAGGTTGTTCATACTCATCGTCGCTACAATGCCCTGGGGATTGGATGCGATAGCCTTTCGCAAAGAGCAAAGGTTGATGAAGAGTCTCACTCCGTCATCATATAATGAGGTGCATGCTTTCAGCGTGGAGGCATAACCCGATGCTGTTTTCAGATAGCTGTTGTACTTCTTCTCCCATTTGTGTATCTGAGTAAACTCTGCTGCGATGGTGTTTTGAAGAAGTGCAGTCTTTTGTTGGTCCTCAATCTGATGCTTGATTTGACCATTGATAAGGTCATTGCCCTCTGCCAAAGCAACATACTCCAGAGGATTGCTGGAAACAATTTGGGCATGTGCCCTTGTCCCAAACAGGAGCATGGCAAGGGCGATGGCAGAGACGATCATCCACCTGCCATCGTATTCTTTGGCTATTGTTCTGATACGCATAATGATGTTATCTGTTGGTGATTTCATAGATGCCCTTTCTTCGCTTGTTGTATTCCACTCTTGTACGTACAATGTTTACCACATCGATGTTCTCCCTGATGCCGTAGATGTCGAGCTTGGGATTGGTGCGGTCGCCACTGAAAATCCATACGGTCTTCAAGCCGAACAGCTGTTCAAGTATATCACGGTTCTCACTGAAGTCAACGACTCTGTACAACTCAATGTAGTCGCTGGTTCTCGTCAAGACTCCACGCTGGATGATGAGCTGCTCCGAGGTGATGATGTATCTCAGCTTGTGGAGATACAGGCATCCATAGAGCATGAAGCATGTCATGATGGAACCGAGAACGACAAACGGCCACTTGTAGGTGATGCTGTCATGTCCTGCTACGAGAAAGAGGGCGCAGCTGATGATAAACGCCAAGCCCTGAGAGATGATGTATTGTGACCAGTGGGGGCGCAACGTGATAACCTTGAATCTGTGGATGATGTCTTCCATATTCCTTATCGCTTAAATCCGTGATGTTTAGTTTCTTCGTTCTCCTCCTGTCGCTCAACAGTCAGGTCTATGCCGTCATCGTCAAAGGCTGTTTCTATGACATCGGTGAGGGCATACTGCTTCTTGTCCAACAACTCGTCATTGAAGTCCTTATAAGCTTCTGATGGAGCCTCCCGTATGGTCTTGACAGGTTGAAGACTCTGTCCCTCCTTCACATTCAGTTTCTCAAACAATGCATCCTTGAACTCTTTATATGCCAAATTCATCTTGTCCGCAGCATCCTGTTTGTCTTCCTGACATAAGAAAGGGGAATAGTGATACTCCAAGGCTTCTTCCCTTGCTGAGTCATATTTGAGATAGAGCTCTCGTAACGGCTTGGGAAGTTCATCGTATTGCTCGTCATCAATGGCAAGCAAATCCTTCGTTGTTTCCAATGGTTTTGGCAGGCTCTCTATAAAGGGTTTCATCTCAACCGCCACTTTGTCTGGGGCTACAGGACTCATGGCTCTTGCTATCTCCTCAAAGTTGGCGGCAAACTGTTTACCTGCCATGTCATTGTCGAAAGCAAGGTGAAACGTTGCATTAGGGGCGTGGGTGATGAGACCATGAATCTGTCCGTAGCTTGGGTTTCCTCCTGTGGAGACAAAGACTGCCGATTTCAATTCAAGCCGTCCCTGATGGTCCAATCCCGATTCCTGATTCATCCGCAACTGATAGAAGGACATGGCATCATAGGCACTCTCGAAGATAAAGACATGCTTGGCATCTTTCAGGTCTGTTCCCTTGGGGCTGGCCATCCATACTCCTTCGCTTGCATTGCTGCCTGCCGCCATTCCTTTTCGGGCTGTGCCGTCCTTGCGTGGATAACCTCGTTCCTCGAATCCAACACATCTGTCTGGTTGTCCGGGAATGTGCATGGGAAAGGAGAGGTTCTTGTAGATGCTACCATCTTTGTCTGTCTTTGTAGCAAGTACAAAACTATCATGAAAGGCACAGCGTGTGGCAAAATCTATCCCTCTGGACTTGAAGAAGACATAGAATGGCTTCTGAGAGTCAAAGTCATTGGGATGGAAATGTTGATCTTGATAGTCCTTCATATCGAAAGGCTTTACATCACGCACGGGATCAAAGACTCTCTTTCTTGTTTGCTCTATAGGCATATTGAGAAGCCGCTGGCACACTTTATGGACAAGGGCTGACTCCTTGATACCTTGCTTGTATTCTGAAAAGAGGTCTGGATGCTCCCAAATGAAGGAGGTGACGGAGTATAGCTTGATTGTCGGTGGCTGGAAACAGCAGTTGCGACCAGGGCTGACAATGTATTTGTCACCTCTGATTCTGCGTCCGTCACTGTCCAAACGGACATAGGCAGGATAGCGCAAGCCATCACGCTTGTAGAGCGTGTAGCCTGCGTCTTCCAGTACGTCCCGGATGTCAAGACGGTTACGGTAATTCTCAAATGTCTGTTCGTCTGTCATTGGCTGAGAATCTGTGTTTTATTGTTTATCTTCCATGTCCCATGCCTACGCCATGTTCTCCTGCATTGAGTCCTGCATCGAAGGCTCTCGAAGCGAGGCCTTGGGGGGAGTCAACACTGCCTTTGAAATAGACATGCGGACGTGGGTCGTGATGATGTTCTACAAATACGGTAGGTGCGTATCGGTCTCTGCCTAATTCTCCCATGACGGCAATGCCAGCAAGGAGGGCTCCTCCTATCTTTGCACCGATGTTTGACTGCATACCTGGCACATTCTTCATATCGACTTCCTTGAAGATATGAGAAAATAGCTTCATGCGATGATAATCATCGATGGCCATGAATTTGTCATACTGCTTTTGGGTTATCTCATGGCTGATGCTCTCGCCATTGATGACGGCGGTCATGCGGAACAGGGCATTGCCTTTCTCGTCTTTTTGTATCTCACCCTTTTCGTCACGGACAGGCTCCACCTTGATGTCATCGACCTGAACTTCTCGTCCGTGCTTGCCTTCGCGGAACCATCCTTTTCCTTCGTTTATCTCGTAAAGGCTGTTGCCATCGACATGGGCTACACTGCGGTCTTCTGGCTCGACTACAGCTTGATCGTCATAAACAAGTGGCTGTGATTGGTCGATAACAATCTGTTGCCGACTGTTGAGTTCCGCTTCAACCTTAGGGGTGAGTTTCAGACCTATCTGCTCTTTTGAGTTGAGCATATCCATGGTCAGCTTGTCCTGAAAATCATTCTTGATGACATTGTTGATGAGGTCAATTCGATTCTGAACAGGCACTTCCTTAACGGAGTTACTGGTGAGCTTTCTCAACTCTTCGTCGGTAAGGTCATAGACAAAGTCTTGTCTTGTCGCAGTGGATTGGATAGTCAGTGTTTTGCTTGTTGGGTCAATAACAATGCCATGAGAAGCAAGGCACTCCTGCCACTTCTCGTTACTGAAATAGACCTTGGAGGTAATCAGCTCGTTGTATGGCTTTGCGGGTTCTGTAGAACGAGGGCGCACCTCCACAGGGGGAATGACAGATTGCAAGTCTGACAATACGTCCTGTGAAGGTTGCTGCACCATGTTCTGTTGTCCTCCTTTATAGTAAAAGCCGTAGCCACCGTTCTGCATTTCGCCTGGTTTTATCCTGCCGTCAGGGCGTTCTGGCACTAAAGGTGCTCCTTGCATAAACATGGCTCCACCGACACGGCGCATGTGGAATCCTTCCTGGTTTCGTGGTGTCCATCCAAGGAAACGTCCGTGGTATGGATCCATCATCATGTGGGCGCATCGTCTGTCCCATGGCAGTCGGCCATATTCACCTACGCCAATACGGTAGCCGTGAAGTCCCATGGCCACACGTCCGTTGGCATTGCGGGCGTGTACAAAATTGCGGGGCATATAGAAATCATTGCTCACGAGGGAGGCGAAGGTGTTATAAGCTTTCTTGTTGGCTGAATTGGTGCCCCAGTCAACAAGGTCTCTCATCTGCTGCGCTGTGATGGAGTATGTCAGCAGGGGAGAGTCATGCCCTTGGACTGCAAGCTGATAACCTTCTCCTTGTCGGATGATGTGGGCTTGCATTCCATTGCGTCGGAGTATCTCCTGAAGTTCTGGAGACAGGTCTCTTCCTACTGGTAATGAGTTTGATCTGATAGACATATTTTATAATGGTGTTACATTGCTTATTCACCGGCTTCAATCTGCTCACCCTTCCAATCGACAAATTCCTCTGCCGATTCTTCATTCACGACGAGATTTCTCTCCATGCAGTAAGCGGTGTATTCTTTCTGCCATTCTGGTGAATGATGGTTGATATAGTCGAGCCAGCCATATTCTCCGCTCTGGACTTTCTCCACGAGCACATCTTCTGGGTAGTATTTTACATTTGCCATATTGTTTTGTTTTTGAGGGTTGTTACTGTGGGATTACTTTTATTGGATAGGTATAGGCGGTTGATGCGCCCAATATTAGTTGGTTGATGCTAAACGTGTTGGCGCATTATTCATCAGTCGCCGTATTAGTACATCAAATATGGTATCCATATTGTTTCGGCGATTGAACCTGAAATGATACTCGTCAAGATAACCTTGCAGACGCTCCTTCGAGCAGTGGTGATGTATGCCTCTGAGCCATCCCTTGATATTCATGATATGGATGTGCATCTGTGGAAATGAAGTTCCGTTTTCAGACTTGCGTTGCTCAATCTGATACTTGTCCTTCAATGGGAGATATCCCTTCCATTCATCCGTGACAACTTTAGCATCTTTGGAGATATATTTCTCAAAGAACGGCCTGAACGACAACGATGATGCGTCTTCAATTACTTGCGCATATGCTCTGCCCACACCGTCTGTCACTATTTCCAATGCCACAATGACAAGTTTCTTGGCTGATTCTGAGGAACGTCCGACTACTCCTTCCTCTTCACCGCCTATATAGAACTCATCTACATGCACTATGCCCGCAAGAGGATACCGACCGGAACTTTTCATGGCCTGCTGGAGTTTCCATTTGAACTCCCATACTGTTTTCTGCCGCAACTCGTATTCTTCTGCCAGCTCCATTGATGACATACCCTTTTTCTTGGTCGCTATCTTGAAGGCGATGTGAAATGCGTATACCGGTGCAAGTTTCATACGGTCAAGCATTGTGCCTGATGTCACACTCTCATCACGTTTGCACTTGTTGCAGCGACGGGAGTATGGAGTCCTGCCTTTATGGTATGTCGTATTGCCGCATCTTGGGCATACGAAACTTTCATCAGGCCATTTTATCTCTGACATATACCTCAGACAGTCATCGTCATTCTTGAATCTATTATAGAACTTTATGGAATTCACGCCTTTAAATATTTCTCGTTGTATCATGCTACAAAAGTAGCGATTATCTTTCGTTTGGGCGCATCAACCGCCTATACCTATTATTGGATATATGTCTCTCTTTGTTGAAAGAGCATGTGGGTGCTACGATGGTGTGCTGCTCAAAGTTTGATGGCTTTGGCTCTGCTCTTGTTGTTCAGTTCGTTCCACATCTCTTCTGTGTAGCTTTCCTCGGGTACATAGTCGAGGTTGCCAGCTTCGTCCATTGCCCAGCAGCCAAAGATTCCAAAACTGTATTTGTCCCATTCACGCTTGCCTTCACGTTTCCAGACCATGTCGTTGCCTGCTGCGAAACGGATGCCAGTCTTTGCATTGAGGTCTATACCAATGGAATATTCTTCCTCGTCTTCAATGATGGTGAGGATGTCTCCGTTCTGCAATTTCTGCATCTCTGCGCCAGTGAGGTGATAGCGGTCGGCGATATACTGTATGTTTCGACCAATGACAGGGGTCGGAACGCTCATGACCTGCTTGCTTTCCGGGTCAAGCTGGAAGAAAGACTTTCCACCAAGCTCCTTGCCGACCTCGTTGCTTTCTAAATGTCCAATGATCGGCTTTCCTGCAAGAAGGTTCTGGCTTTGGGTCTCATTGAACAATTTGAGGTCATACTCGTCAAGTTGGGGATAGAAGAGTACATCGACACCACCTTCTTCCGTTCTAACAAGACTGAATCGGGTTCTTGCCTTTACTTCTTCACCATCGTCTGCCGTGATATGTACAGGCAAGACTGGTGACTTCCTGCCATTGTAGATGTTCTGGAGGACATCGGTAGGCAGGTCTTCTATCATGGTCTGCGTCAGACCGAAACGTTCGAGGATGTCAAAAGGCATCTCGTTCTCTTCAAAACTGTAATTCATTTGCTTTTTCAATTATACATTATTCTTTATTTGACTCGCTTCAAAGTGCCTATACGTAAGGATTGACCGCTGTGTAGTCAGCCAAATCGAAAGCAAAGTTACAGTGAATATATTGAAGTAGATTTATGCGTCAGCTGTTATCGTGTTAGTTTTATATATCGTTATGATAGTAGTATGATTTTTGCCCAATAATCATACTATAAGCATAAATAAAGTTAGGAAAATAAAGCCTCTGTGTTGGATTTGGATTGTGTAAAAATCAGTCTGACTATCTTTGCAGAATGAAAACGAAAAGCATACTCATTTCTATACTCTTACTCTTTGTATCATGCTCTGTTACTCGTGCCCAGTTCAACACTATCGGACAGGTAAAGAGTAAGCGTATATACAAAAAGAAAAATCCACAGGAAACAGTGCTGCCTGCTTCTGTGGATAGTGTTGCGTCAATAGATTCCGTGATGGGCTTGCCTGATGAAGAATGCATGAATGGAGCTGTTACAGACCGTAGAAATCTCTCGGATGGTCTGTTGCCGTTCCTTCATGCTTCGTTGCCATTGAAAAGCATTCATATAACTTCTCTGTTCGGCATGCGTCATCATCCTATCTTGCATAGGTACTGTATGCACAATGGGGTGGACTTGAAAGCTCACTATGAAAATGTGTTTTCCATGTTCCCAGGTAAGGTGGTGAACATTGGACACAACAAACGTTCCGGCAAATATGTCGTTATACAAACAGCTGGTTATTCTATCAGCTATTGTCACCTGTCTTCCATTCTTGTTCGTGATTCGCAATACGTCAATGCAGGAGAAGTCATAGCCATCTCCGGGAATACAGGCATGTCCACAGGCCCCCATCTTCATCTAACAACAAAAAAAGATGGTAAGGTCATTGATCCTGCCATCCTTTTAAATTACATTAGGAAATGCCGTGGTATTACGCTTTAAATCTCCTTTGTACTTTTATCCTGCTTCTTGTTTTTCTTGATGTATTCCTGATATTCCGTTCCTGTATAATACTTGGTCTTTAGCAGGTCATAAACGACTCTGTCGGAGAAATCCAACGTTAGTCTTGCTCTCGATGGATATTTAGCATTGGAACTCCAAAATGTGAAGTTGTACTTTTCTTCTGGGTTCAGTGTCTTACTGATACTACCATCGTCTTCTGCCATGTAATTGTGTTGGCGGTCATAATACGTCACTTGATACTTAATTCCAGAAACGGAATATGGCAGTTTGTTCTTGATACGAGCTTCGCCATGTGCGGTGCCATCGTAACTTGTTTCCCACGACCAGTCAAGAATCTCTACCTGAGTCTTTAGTTCAAAATACTGTTCCCAATACTTTTCTCTCATTAGACTGTATAGCTTGCTCAGTACCTCTGCAAGTTGCAGGTCATACATTGGTCTCTTGCCTAATGCGCCTGTCTTTTTGCCAAACCATTCAATGTCTTTATCTACGGATATGAGTCCCTGGCTATTGTAGATATACCATTCAGAATCCTTGTCTTTGGTGATGAATATTACTACACTGTCCTGTCTGAAGGTTCCTTTCGCATCGGTATAGTTGTTCATGCAGCGAACAGTGATAGAATCGTTCTTTTCCATGATGCCAGATTCGTCAATGTCCACAACATCTGATTTCGCCTCAATTCGTAAACTGTCATACTGTGGATAGAAGTCTGCCGGACTTCCGTATGTAGAATCAGATAAAGAGGTAAAAAAACTACGAGTAAGTTCTATCGCCTCATTCTTATGAGAACAAGACGATAGAACAAGGGTTATCAATAGGGTTAAAGCAACGTACCTCATTTCTTTTGTTCCGATTTCTTTTCGGGTTTCTTCGCTTCCTTGCCATCAGAAATTCTCTTGAACACGAAGTTCACCACTACGGTTCTTGTATTGGTGCGTAGTCCGGTAACATACTCGGAATTGCCAAAGTTAGGGAAACTTGTACCTGTCTCTGTATAGGTGGAGACCAGTTCCCAGCCTTCTTTGCCCATTTTGTTCAACATGGAGGTCTGATCTGCAAAGACAAGAGTGCCGAAATCTGCCATCACTTCCGCATCTGTTCCTGCCACCTTTACAACCTTGTATTCCCATTGCTCATTTTTACTTCCACATGAAACGAGTGTAGCTATCATGCATAGCACTAATATAACCTTTTTCATTGTGCCATTTTTTAAGGGTGAATAATTACCAGTCTTCATTTTCATTGCCGGACAAGCCGTTCTTGATGCACTCCTCAATCTTGTCCATTACAACATTCGAATAGGCATGTGCCATGACAAGGGCTTTGCTAGATGTTTTCTTGTGAGAATCCTTCTTAGCGAAGGGGAAGCATTGGTCCAATGTCCAGTTCTGGTCGGAACGGGTTGGAATTGTACCTCCCATGGCACCCATCCATCCACCTCCAACTGCTACGACAACCGAATAGAAAGGAATGGTGTAGGTGACACGAACCTTGTTGTCCTTGATGTCGCACTTGATGACAGGCCTTAGATTCACATTGTAGGAGTTAGTTCCACCAGCATGTTGAGCTATGCTCTCAACATAGCCCTGAGCAATGATGGTTCCCAATTCCTTGTCATTCAATTTGATGACGGAATTGGCATCATTGAAGGTCGCTGTGAACCAGTAGTTCAGCAACACGTAGAGCTGCTCCTTGGTCTTACCCTCTGCAGGTATCACCTGTGTGTAGGTGATGGCATTGTTCTTGTCCAAGGTTAGCTGCGAGCCAAGGTTGGTGGCTGCATCTACCCACTTTTCACCATACTTTTCCTTTGCGTAGTTCTCCAATTCGTCTGCCCGGAGAATCTGGGCGTTAACTGTAGTGCAGGCAAATAATGCCAGGAGCACGGCTGAAAATAATTTCTTCATTGCTGTAAAATGTTTAAGGATAATATACTAAAATTCAAAACCCAATTTCAATGTAATCGCCTCAGTGTCAAGTTTCCTTGGACTTCGGGTGTAATTCATGCTTGTGTTGCTCGTAAACCTGTCAAAGGACTCGAACTCCAGTTTCTCTGAAGCGTAACCAACAGCGAGGCTAACAGCATGTTTCTCATTGATGGCAAACCGACAACCAGCTGACGCATTGACATACAGACCTCCATTGTTAGTGACGTATGTTCCGCCTTTCACATCCACAAATGGGGACACCTTCTTCTTACTGAAATTGCATCTGATATTAGCGAAAACAGGAATATCTACTTGACTGTCTCTAACATCGAGAGGAATATCCATATCCTTTGTCTCGTATGAAGACATGAAATGCAGACCAGCTCCTGCGCCAAGGAAAAGGTATGGATTGAACTGATAGCCGTGAGATGTGTTTACCTCAAAACGACCAAACTCGTAATCACCGACACCGATGGAATAACCGGCATCAATAAAACCTCTGTAACACCCATTAGAACTCTGTGCATTGCAGTTGAGCGCGATTGCCATAATAGCGGCAAGAATAAAGGATTTTTTTCTCATAACTATAAATGTATTAAAGTATTGTTATTACTATCTCTTAAATGCTGTTTCTCAGGGTATTACCAATTGCAATTATAATCACAATCATCATCGTAGCCGTCACAATCGTATGTATCATGACAGTCACAATCATCGTTGAAGCCGTGGTTATAACAGCCATCATCATAACCTTCCTCATACCCATGATCGTAATCAGAAACACGTCCATGCAGTGTTTGCTGACTATCATTATTCCTTGCCTTCTTAACGCTGTTGATTACTGCGCCTGCAAATAAGAAATCTAAAAGTCCCATCTGTTTTACAATTTATGTTCAACTTATGGGTGCAAAGTAAACAGCAACCAGTGCAGTCTTTCTGCACAATATTAAAAAATTATGATATAGCATAAAAAATACAGGAAGTAGTGCCCCTTCCTGTAGTAATTATTACAAATTATAACAGCAATACATAAGATTATTACAACTTGTTTTTACCACAAGTAAACCTATTTCAGTTCTTCTACTTCTACATCTAAAACTTCATTTCTCGATGAACCATTGAGTGACAATTAGAATACAATGCACACAACTCATATTGTGGTATTAGGCGTTCATCATCATAGGATGCTAATGGTTTTGTATGATGAACTTCCAGAAATCCTTTGCCTATTTGCCATATGTCTTTTCAAAATCAAAACGGCAAATATAGCACTAATAATCAGATGTGTCCAAACATTGTTATCCTGCTTGTAGATTACGTTGACGACGTAATACCTTTGCCTCTTGTCTTCATCTGTCTTTATCATTGCAGACATCGTAAGCAATTCTTCGATGCTATAAATTGCTGAAAACGGAGCATACCCACCCACTAAGAGCGGTTCAATCCACCCACTTGTGATCAGAAAATCAGCTTGAAATTGGCCAGAAAAACGGAGCATATCCGTTCAATATAGCCGAAAACGCTGAAAATCGCTCGAAAAAACGGAGCATACCCGTTCACCTGTAGTGAGAGAGGTGTGATGAATACCGAAATCGCACAGAAAACGGAGCATTGCCGTTCACATAGGAAAATCAGATTTGCTGATTTCCAATGACTTGCGTCGGAAAAACGGAGCATATCCGTTCACGATTTCCCCATGATGTCAGCCCGCTCCCAGAAAACGGAGCATATCCGTTCACTTTTCCGCTCTTTTCATGTATATTGTATGTAGAAACACATCTAACATGCAATATACGACCATGGCAGGAAAGACAAAGGAAATGAGCCAGATCAAGCAACTACTTCTCCTTAAGAAGGAGGGAGTCTCCAACCGCAAGGCGGCCGCAACAGTCGGCATCAACAAGGAGACCGTGAATAACTACGTAAGGAAGGCCCTTGCCGATGAACTCGGTATAGAAGGTCTTCTCAAACTCGACGACCCCGTGCTTGAACATCGTCTGAAGGGTGGCAATGCGGCATATCCCGACAGGCGTTTTGAGGCGTTCAAGGCACTGCTTCCATATCTCCAGGAGGAGATGAAGCGCAAACATGTCACATTGAAACTCCTGTGGGAGGAATACATCCAGGAGCATCCTGACGACCACTACAGCCTCACCCAGTTCCGTTTCCACTACAATCAAAATACGGAGGCTGGGAAGGAATCGCCCTCGACCATCCTTGCCGACATGCGCACCGGTGGCGAGAAGCTTTTCCTTGACTTTACCGGTGACACGATGGGATATATCGACCTGGAAACCGGCGAGGTCGTACAGTGCCAGGCTTTTGTCGCAACTCTGCCTGCAAGCGACTACGGCTATCTGCTCTTCGTCCCCTCCCAGCGCACAGAGGACTTCGTGTATGCCATCACCCAATGCCTGAAGCATCTGGGAGGTGTGCCGAAGATGCTCGTGCCAGACAACCTGAAGGCTGCCGTCATCAAGACGGACAGGTACGAGCCGTCACTCAACAGAGTGCTGGAGGATATGGGCAACCACTATGGCACGGTGGTGGTACCGGCACGTCCTGTCCATCCCAAGGACAAGTCCAACGTGGAGGGCAGCGTAAGGCTCGTCTACATGCGTGTCTTCGCAGAACTCCGCAACGAGACCTTCTACTCCTTAGACGAACTGAATGCGGCAGCCGCAGAGAAGATGCGCAAGCACAACCAGAAGCGCATGCAGAAGAATCCGTACACCCGGGAGGAACGCTTCCTTGCCATAGACAGGCCCAACCTCAAGCCGCTGCCTGCAGCAGACTTTGAGATAGTCTCATACACGGACTTGAAGGTGTCCTCCAACTGCTGTGTCTATCTCGGACGCGACCAGCACTACTATACCGTGCCCTATCAGCATATCTCAAAAACAGCCCATGTAGCCTATACACGCTCACTCGTGAAAATCTATGTGGACGGAGCGCTCGTTGCAACACATGCAAGGGATTACAGCAAGGGCAGGTACACCATCGTGGAGGAGCATCTGGCAAGCAAGTCAAGTGAATACAGAGGCCTGAGCGCAGGCAGGTACATAGAGCGTGCACAGAAGGCGTCCAAGGAACTTGCAGAGCTGATGAGGCATATCTTCTACGACTCCTGCATGCCTGCGGAAACGCATTACCGCACGTGTGACGGCTTGCTCAGCCTGCAGAGAAGCAGCGATCCGCTCGTCTTCCGTACTGCATGCGAGACTGCCCTGCGGTATGGACGCTACAGCTATAGGTTTATACGCTCCCTCGTTGAAAGCAAATGTGCTGGAGTAGTGCAGACGGAGAGTCACTTGTCCCCTCCCGAGCATGACAATATACGAGGACGCGAACAGTTTAGATAACAGAGTTTAATCACTTATACATCAACCCACCCAAAACAACAAACATGATGGACGAAATCTCAAACGCCCTGAGAAGTCTGAAGATGCCCGGAATGGCGCATTACTGGACTACCATGCAGGAGACGCGTCAGCATGACTCGCTCTCCCTTAAAGATGGCCTGCAACTGCTTATACAGGCCGAGTTGGACAACCGCACTACAAGCCGGAACACGCGTCTGGTGAAGAAAGCCCGCTTCCGATACCAGGCCTCTATCGGCGAGGTCATCTACGACAGCAAGCGTGGAGTGGACAAGCAGAAGGTGCTCAATCTCGCCACATGCGACTATGTGAGCAAGGGAGTGTCCGTGCTCATCACAGGAGCAGCAGGAACAGGCAAGAGCTGGCTCGGCACTGCCCTGGGACACCAGGCCTGCATGAACGGACTCAAGGTGGCATACTACAATGTCTACCGTCTCTTTGAGGAGATAGCACTTGCACGCATCTCCAGTACCCTGCACCGGTTCTTTGCCAAACTCGCACAGACAGACCTGCTCATACTGGATGACTTTGGCATGAAGGTGCTCGATGGTCAGCAGTTGCTTGACTTCATGGAAATCATAGAGGACAGGCACGGCCAAAAAGCTACCGTCATCATCTCCCAGTTACCGGTAGCCGACTGGTACGATGTGATGAAGGGAAACACTACGGCCGCTGATGCCATCCTCGACCGTTTGGTGCACACAAGTGTGCGCTTCGAGCTAAAAGGAGCCTCTCTACGGCAGAAAAAAGTATCAAATCAAACTGAAAACAGAGAAAATGACTAATTTTGCATCGCCATTAGGGTAAAGAGCATGAAAAGTGAACGGATATCCCCGTTTTGGGTGGGTGGATATCCTCCGTTTTCAGCACTATAAATGTCATTGTAGATACAATCAAAGTCCGGACTTGTATGCTGCTTAATCCATGCGGCAAGATTATTCTCTGCTGCATGGATTAAGGTATTGAGCATATTGCCTTTTTGTGCAAATTTGGTGAACAAAGACACTTAGGTATTGTGCAGTGTGTCTTCACAATGAATAAATTGAATATAAATTTCTCTACATCTTAAGTATTATTAGAATTTAACATAGAAGATGAAGGGAAAAAATTACCTTTACTTTCACCCGTTTATAGACTTTAGCTGCACTATAAGCTTCTTTATCTTGCTTATCAATCTATCTGTGTCATAAGGAAATGCATATATCCTTTCTGAAGTCTTTTTACTTACATACCATTCCTTTGAGTCGTTATGCTTTTCAAAATCAATACCAGACAAAGTACGTGAACGATCTTTTTCAGAATTATCATTTTTAAGGTAGAGATGATATTCGTTATCATAAAAATCAACAACTATGTACATCTTATTTCTGTCATAGTCTTCTTGTAACCAAAAATGCAACTGCGAAGAAGTGGCTTGAGATAAAACTCCCTCTAATCGCTTGGCATTTATAAGTTCATTAAAAACAGCTCCTTGTAATTCATTGTATGCCTCTACAATTTTTGATAAGTTTTGAAACGACTCTGGAGATTTTCGAGCCATTTCAATAATACTTTCTGCATTTATCATATTAATATTCTTTATTGCCATGTTATCTATTAATTGAGCATAAGCCTTAATACCCCAATAAGCGGAATCCATCGTGTCACATGAATCCAGCGCCTTGTTTAACCAATCACTGAGGTCAGATGAACATAAACTTATTATTCCATTTCCATAGGAAACCTTTTTGTCATATATTACAACGATTGCTTGCACAATAATCCCTTCGTTTTCTAATGACATCTTATATTCGTCTAACTGATAAGGTTGAAATCGAGCTCCGTTCAACTTGTTTTCAATGATTATGGCATATTTCTTCTTTCTATACTCCCATATTAACACAAGATCGATACTTCTGTCACAGCCTTCGGTTAAGACTCTTGACACCTTTCTTTCTCTATCTACATAAATGTCACAACCATCAGGTACATGGCATTTTATTAATGAAAGAAATGATTCAATAAACAAGTTCTTATAACCATGTGGACCGTTTTCATCCAACAAGTCCTCAAGAATTTGGCTATGACGTATCTCTTTTGTGGACACTTGTTCCACAAAATATTCCAGTGGATTATAAGACGATAGTTTTGACTCCATGTTGAAGTCAAATCCGTTTTTCTTCAATGAAGATATAATACCATCTAACAATTCTTTCATTATGCTGCCATTCTAAATAATTCTTTCTTTTCAGAACTCTCATTCTCAATTTCCGAGTCAGCCACCATCCAAGAATCCTCGTTATCTTGCCAATTCGGGATATACTTGTCAAGCAAAGCTCGCATCAATCTTTGTCTGCTTACAGGTTCTTCCATGTATTGAAAAAGATCATCAGATAATTTTGCGCCATAGAACGATTCACGTAGAGCTCCAAGCGAATACTCTTTCTTTTCTACAAAGCAATCCGACTTCATCAATTTCCAAAATGGTTCATTACAGAGATGAAAGAATGGTGTTGCAAATACTGGGTTGAAAACATTTGACGCTCCTACATACCTTTTCCATGCGAGCTCGAAAGCTTTTACCATTCTGCCATTGTGAGGTACAAAGCCATTTGTTAAATGACCATTGGCAATTTCATCCATCACGGCAATAAGCATCATTGCTTTGTGTGGAGCTATCTCACCATGATACTTATTACAGTTCATGGAGACAAAACAAGATATGTAATATTGAAGGGTATTCATATATTATTCAATTACTGAAGGTGACTATAGCCATAGTCTCTTATCTTACAACCAAACAGAGCCAAAGCGTTTAAACACCACGGCTCTAGTCAATTCGAGAAAGTCAATGACTTCATCTACCAGTAGATTTTTTCTTGCCATTTTTTATATAAATAAGACTTGTGAAATCTCATTCAACAGCCTTTTGTAGGTGAGATAAAAAACTTCTTTTTAGTTCTTCTACATCAAGGACTTCTTTCTTGCGATGAACCATAGAGTGACAATTAGAGCATAATGCACACAACTCTGATTGTGGTATAGGATGTTCGTCATCATAGGTAGCTAGTGGCTTTGTATGATGAACTTCCAGAAATCCTTTGCCTATTTCGCCATATGTCTTTTCAAAATCAAAACCGCAAATATAGCACTTATAACCAGATGCCTCCAAACATTGCTGTCTTGCTTGTCGATTACGTTGACGACGCAATACCTTTGCCTCTGTTATACGTCCTTCTAATCTGTGTTTCTCTTCTTCCTCTTCATCTCGTTGTTGGTCATAGGAATCTTCAGGAAGAGAAATAGCATCGAGGTTAATATTATGCTTCAGGGCATAAAACCTTATATACGCCTCTATTGCTTTGGAGGATATATAACCATAAGGTCCGGCAAGGATGTCTTCATCAGACTTAATCTTTGCAGACATCGCAAGCAATTCTTCGATGCTATAAATGTCATTGTAGATACAATCAAAGTCTGGACGTATATGCTGCTTAATCAATGCAGGCAGATTTTTCTCTGCTGCATTGATTAAGGTATTGAGCATATTGCCTTTTTGGGCTTCCTCAATTCGGAGATATTTTCTAAACTCAGTATGAATAAGTTTTTGTTCTTCTGTAAGCATTAGGCATTACCTTTTTTTATAATTACATAGTAAAGAACGTCTTCGTTATTTCTGACAACACTGACTGAACCATTGAGTGAATCAAGATTCATGTATTTGCTATCAGACCTATAACCTCCACTGATTCCGTGGTCAGGTCTAATTTCAACACAACCTCCGTCTTCAGTTTCAATCTTCAGCCAACGATGATGATCTGCATCATTGAATGAATGCTTTGGATCGATGTCTAATACATTTTGGAAAAGATTATCGGTATATTCATCAGCATCTTCCTTACATGAGAAATTCATGTTGATTGGAGTCCAATCGTTGAAACGGTCATTATTACATTTGCGTTTAGGAGAATCTAGCTGCAGCGTAATATTATCAATGGTAAATCCGAAAAGATTCTTCATTTCATTGATAAGGTAAACTAGCATAAGGCTTGCCAAAGCGCTGTTAACATACATGTCGCTAAAAGTGATGTCAACATGCTTTCCTCGAAGAACCTCCACAAGCATATCTACATCCTGTTGTTTTAATACATGTGGTGCTATTGCAGCTGTAAAGTAATTCTTCACCTGGAATGTTGTTGAATGAGTTAAGCCTTCACGTACAACTTGTGATGGAGATACAACATAAGTAGGTTCCTCCTGATCAACAAATGATACCATAGAAGCATCCACAAATACATGGCTGCAATTCTTGCCCCAGTTATTTGAGAAAGAGAGAGCCGTATCTTTATCTGTGAAATATCTACGAACCTTATTACTTGACTCAACCACGATTGCAGTCTTCATTGTGCCCATGTCTTTAATCAGCGACACTTCACAATCAGGGAATTTATCCTTCAAGTTAATGAATGGGAGTCTTTCTGCTAAAGACACATGAAGTTCTGGATGATATTCAACAGCAAGGGAAATAGTCTTACCGTTAGATACGGCAGTATTGATATATTTGCCCATTTCTGAACGGACACTTGACCAATCTGTTACGGCATTATCGTCTGTTAAGTCAGAAACGCACAGAGTTATCTTCTTAACCTCAGAATCCTTAATTGATTGTTTTACAATATCTTTTAGAGATTGATATACAACCTTAGCAGAAGGACTTGTAGCCTTCACGTTAGAAGGAACTTCCAAAGCCTTGTTCTTTTGGCGATTTAGCCAATCAAGAACCTTTGACTTCGATAGTAAACTTGCGTAACGATAGTTGTTGCGGTCAACCAAACATCTTGCACAAGCTCCACCTTCAACGTGACAGTTACACGTAGTTTCTTCCAAAGTCTGTCTTGCCAAATCAAAGACTTCCTGGCACAAAACAGGATTCATCAACTTGAGTGAATATCCACAACCACCCTTTGCTGTATCATAGATAAAAAGAACCCAAGCATCAATCTCCTGTTTGATGCCAAAATCAATTTCACCTTCATCTATACCTTCACTCTTAGCTAAAGCACGTTTTAGAACGACACCAAGAGAATACACAAGCTGTTCATCGTTCTCATATTCGGACGAACCTGCATCTTTCTTGAATCTAAGTACAGTATAGCAAGTTGGATGATTGCCAGTAAAGACAACATGACGAGCAATATCGTTATCGTTGGCTTCACAGTCATCGCCCCATAATCTCTTATGACCAGGCTTCACAGCATAAGGTACACTTTCTTTTGAAGTTACTGCTGTATATTCTACCGATGCACGTCCACAACGTTTACAAAAAGCAAAACCATGTCCACTACCGACATTGTAGAACAGAATATTTCCTGCTTCACCACTACTGATGAGTTCACACATATTGATGTCCTTGTGATGACTCCAATCTGTTTTCAGCAAGACTGGTCTTATATCGTAATAATGCTTCTCTGTCTTTTCTTCACGTGAACTATCAACATTCTGATCCGTACAGAAACCAATAGGCTCGTATGCTAATGTATAGGAACCATGATCCTTATCTATAATACTATGATAAGGATTCCCACAAGAGCACATAGCACCTTCTTGCAATACTCTTTTGTATTCAGTTTTACCACAATGTGTGCAATGATAAATCGCCTTGGTTTGAGTTTCCTCGTTGTAAGCTCCAAGTAATTTGATACCAGCAGAAACATAGTTCTTTTCATTTACAACAACTGTTTGCTCTGGAGCGTACTCATTAAGTGCAGTATGAATATCTCGTGAGGCTGTTGTTGCACGACGAAGGTCAGCAATTTCCTTACGAACCTTATTTAACTCATTTTGTAGATTAAACTTTTCTGCGCTATCAGATTCAGCGGCAATTTTATTCTGAAGATTCTCTGCCTTATCATACAAACGATGCAGTTTTACAGCTTGGTCTCTATCTGTGAAGTCAAATGTTACCACACCAGTAGGCATATTAGCATTAGGTATAAACTGATGGTCAGAAAGATAGTTAAGTAATCCCTCTGATTTAGTCTTTCTGATCTGGTTACTTATAGCCATCTGACGTCTTGGGTCATTTTGGAACTGAACAAATGCATCATTCAGTTCTTCTATAACGTCATTATATTCCTTCTGTATAGCTTGTATTGTGTCCTTTGTGACATTGATTGTATATGAAGCACTCTCGCCAAATACCTTCTTGAATTTTCTTTCTTCCGCTTGATTTGTGCTCATGTCATCAAGGAACTGGACAAATGAGTCACAGGTAGAAGTCATAAATTCATCTATAGATATAGTTGCTTGAATGCCAGAGCCATTGTCACAAATGAATTGTCGAAAGAAGAATGAATTAACATGACGTTGTATGATTGTTTGGCTTGGACGCACCTTTATCATGTGATTGGTAGTCTGCAAAGCCCACATAGGATTTGTGAATGCGTGCTGACCAACAGGTGTATTATTACAAAGTGAGAACGCTATAGCCTTGCTTTGTCCCATACGACCAGCACGACCTACACGCTGAAGATAGTTTGCCGCTGTAGGAGGCACAGTGTCCATCAATACCACGTCAATATCACCAATGTCAACACCCATTTCCATGGTAGTTGAACAATGAAGAACATTAAGCAGAGGATTCTTTTGACTAAACGCCTTTGTATAATCACGAAGCAACTTCTTTGACTGCTGTGCGGAGTGCTCGGCAGCAAGATAAATTGGAGTTTTATGATAAGAATACTTATGACGGTCAGTCCAAAGACCTATTGCCTTAAGATTCTTGATATTTTCATCATTTTCTTGCCAACTAGCAACTTCATCATTGTCCTTTGGTCTTGATGGCATCGTAATCTTGCTCTCGCAACATTTATATTTTGCAAAAAGCTTCTCGCAGATTTTTCCTACAATTAGAGGACTATATCCACGGAAAGTTGTATCAAGAAGCTGGTATGAGACAGGACATATCCATGCCTCCTGCAATCTCTTGATTTTACAAACATCATTGCCCTCTCTGCCAGAAAGATCAAGATAATAGCAATCTACATATTTATCATCAGGATAGAATCGAGGGTTGTTATAACCATCGGTATCATCTGCTTTTACTTTGGTAAATACTTTCTTGTCTATTAAAGTATTCCATGCTTCTGTAATTATAGCATCTACTATTCTAACGTTAGCTTGCAATTGATCTATCGTGTGAATGCCTAATCCTGCACATAGAAGGACTACTAGTCGAGACTGCTGTTCCGAAACCTTTCCTCCTTCTTTAACATTAACGGATGGCCAACGTTTGAGCTTTTCTCTTGTATCATCAGAGGCTGCAATTGGACTACTCAAATTGCTATCACGAACATATTTTTTCTCATCATCTACCAATGGTTGAATATGGTTATTCAGTCTCATCACATAGTCGATTGCGAGTTTCAAATAGTCTTGCCAATCCTTGTCTTTGATGATTAATCCGGTCTTATCTGCATAATCAGCCAATATAGATGGAATTTTTGCTGACTTCAATGCTGGATAATCGAGATAGATGAATCCCATGGTTTCTGCATTAGTTTCGTATGCAGGTCGTCTTCCAATGATTCCTCTTATCAATGCCGCTTTGTATGCATTCTTGTTTTTGGCGCCATCATTGTTCGACAAATGCTCAAACATTGCCTGATTATAGATTGCTTCTGAAATATCATATAGAGACACCCCATCTGGAGATGACGGGGCATTAGCCAATATTATGGCTATTTGTTCTGCTGTAAATGAATTTCTTACAGCTTCTGGAAAGGCATCTAAAGGACTTATCGTTTGTATTTGTGCAAGTCTTTCCAATATATTCTCATTACTTTGATTACGCTCTACGTTTATATTGAACGTTTTAGCAGATATGGCAGTTCCCTGACGGCTATCAGTAAACGCAATGTACTTACCCCAACTTCTACCTTCTGGAGCACATTCGCGTAAGAAAACAGGCGAAATTGTCTGGTTAATGAAATTGATAGGTATGCGGAAGTGCTTTAGATTAAGTCGCTTTCCCTGAGCCAACTTACCACAGCCTGGACAATAAGAATGTCCATCGTCTTTTCTGACTTCAACCCATTTGCCTCCATTGTCAGCATGAACATCCAATATTGTACCTGCTATTCCATGCACAATATTCATCGTTCCATAATGAGCTTTGTCAACAGGATTAAAGAACTTTTCCTTTTCGTACGGCATCAAGAAGAATGTGTCGGGACGACCTGAACTAACCATTTCATCCTCTTCTTCTTGCTCAGATGTAAGGTCAATTGCGAAATAGTCATCTCTGTTTGTTCCATCCTCACAAGGGAAAATCTTATGTGTCTGAGAATCACTACAACCCATCAGCACGAAACCACCACATCGCTTACATTGAACGATTTCGAGAAGTGGCACGCCACACTTTGGACATACAGATGCCTTATATGTGGTTAAGTGTCCATACATAGGTATAGCAGGATTTACTCCATTGCAGTTTTCATTAGCGCAAGCATAAAGACCACTTATTGCTCGCATAAAATAATGTGCTCGAAGAGAGAGAATAGGAGTGCTACCTTGCGACATTTCACATAGCTTATCCAGCAGTTGTAATGCTGGCAATAGATTTGTTCTATCAAAAGCTGTTTCTGGACACAACCATTCCCACATCTGCTGAAGAGTCATACCAGACACATTATTTATTTTGTCTCGTAGTGACAATACTTTATCAACAGATGGGAGATTATTTGCTCTAAGATCAGAATCGAGTTGATTTTTATCCAATGGACGAACCAAACGATGTCCACCAATAACCTTAATTTGTTCTACTGGCTGACCTGTCACTGTAGATATAAACTCTGCAAGCGATTGTGTTCCATCTTCACCACCAATGGTAGCAGATGTACAAGCAAATCTAACTTGTTCAGGAGTTTTACCAAACGCTTCGAGTATTCGTTTAATCTGATATGCGAGCTCAACAGCTGCAGAACCAGAGTAGCTATGAGCCTCGTCAATTACTATCCAACGAAGTTTGCCAGCAGACTCTTGAAGCATCTGCTGATCCTTCTGGCGTACAAGAATATACTCCAGCATACTTGGGTTTGTCAGAAGTATCTCTGGACGTGTTCCTTGATTCTTTGGATCACGTATATCGTCACGTGTAACTACTTCATTTGGCAGAATCTCATCACGGCCGTCCGCACGATACTCGGGAGTATCGCCATTATAAACAGCGAAATGCAATCCTGTTGCCTGACAATATTCAGAAAGTCGTTTCTTCTGGTCTTCCATCAAGGCATTAAGAGGATAAAGGAAGATTGCTTCAATTGCATTGGTACGTCCTTGCTCATAAAGGTCACTGAGAACAGGGTACATGAAGCACTCTGTCTTTCCAGAACCCGTACCTGATGTTACTACAATACTCTTTCCTTCAGCCAAAGTCTTCCAACTCTCTGCCTGATGCTTGTATGGAGGATATTTGCCCCCGATACCAAGTTTGCTGATAACTGTTGGATTCAATGCATTCTTCCAACTATCATCAGGGGTTGGTTCCCATCCAAAAGTGCTCTGGAATACAGGTTCTGCCAACAATGGTTCTCTATCAAAGAGTTCATTGATTGCTGGGCGCATTGGATGATTGCCAGGAGCCCAAAGAGAAAGTAGCGCAAGACGCATGTTCTCTTCTGTTTCTTTATATATATTTTCAAACTTCATATATTCAACGACTTAATTTGTTGTTTAATGACATGATGAAATGTTTATTGCTTGATTTACAACAGAAAATAATACTCCTTCGTATCTCTTCTTTTTGCGAAAACAAATCTATTTCTTTGCGCATATGTGCTGCTACGGCATTCACGCGTTTATACAGCCACGTTTCGTTGCCAAATTTGCCCTTTTCACTATATAAATTAAAGAAGGTGCCTACTTCCTCTCCAAGATAATCTTGACTTGACTCAATATAGTCTTCATTCTTAAATTCAATTGATTGAATATGTTTTGGATTCTTTATCATTGTTTCTGCCAAATCCACTATAATACCTCGTGAAACATCTCCGTATGCTTCTATCATTGATGAGACACACAATTCCTTTATCCAGTCCGTAAACTGTACTAAAGTGTCATTAAAACACTGACCTATATACTTCAGATATTCTTCTTCAACATTTATGGCACATAAATACTTCATCATATCTTCGCCCTCATGGCTCATAGCCCATTTTATGAAGACTTCCTGCATAGCTGGAGATATTGGGTCTGACATGAAATTGTATAACTCATTAAAGATGCCTGATAAGTATGGCTGTAACCAATACCATTGGAATGCGAGGTCGTTACTAAAAGATTTCAGTCTCTCTTTCAGAATATCTCGTTCTTCGCCGTCTGAACATTTCACATACAATTGGAAGGCCATACAAAGTAAAGCCTTGTAATCTTGTGCAGTACAGTATAGTTCGAGGATGGAACTAGCTGGTATGTCTTCTTGTTGGGTTCTGTTGACCCAACCGATAATCCTGTTCCAAAGTTCATCGCCTATATGTGAGTTTTGCAGGTTATCAGTGATGGTTGCTATAGCAATATCCCTATTGTTTGCACGATATGTGCTGTCCATATCTCTCGACAAGTCAACCAATGTAGGGCAAATACGTCCTCTTGTACGACCAAAAAGGATGGTTTTTCCCCAGGGACGAATTGCTTCAGGAAGAATATAATAACCAGTTTCCCCATCATATGGCATATCTATGGTACTTGCATTCGGTTCATCCAATTTGAGAAGCTTTAGTACACCAGTAAATTTAATTGGCTTCCTGTTATTGCCAGTTACGACAATACGTCCTTCTGATATTTGGCGAGGACGGAATGGTGACTCTTTAATACAAAATGACAGTTTCTTTCCGTCAGTAAGAGTGAATTGCACCCGTATTTCAGCGTGCAACATATTTTGTGATGTTCGTTCAAGCAAAGAACGTAATACCTCGCGAGAATCAAACAGAGTCAAGAGGTTGCCCTCGTATGGAATTGATTTTAATGGGCGTTTCTTCTCTGTTATGTAGAGTTTTTCTCCTTTCCAGCGTAACTCTCTTTTCACATTGCCGAATGTGTATTCTTTTATGTCCTGCCCTACGAGATGGTATATATATTTATCCATATCAGAATACGGAATCCAACAATCATCCTCTATATTGTCACCATATATATTTTTGATAGAGAAGTCTTTAAATGGAGCTTTTATGGAGAGATCAAATTGATTGTTACTGTTGCCTTCAGGTGTGAAAGTAAAACGAATCTTACGAGGATCATGACAATTTTCCTTCTTGATTTCCCATACATCGCCGACTTTCTTCTCTCCTTCGGTTGTAGAAACATGACCGTGAGACCACGCAACTCTTATCAGACAAGAGTCTTTGTCTGCTTTTTGCAAGCTGATAACCAAACCATCACCAATGTTGATGAATCTCATTGGTGTTACATAGTTGCCATTATTATCTATTGCACGTGCAAAAATTTCACCATACGAAGGCGTATCTGTCCATACATTCTGCCACTTGTTACGATACTGAACGTTGCGACGTTTTGATTCCGTACCGTCTTCTGTATCATAGCAAAGTGTATAGATGCATTTGCTCGCATCATATAGAGACTCGATAACATCTGGAACATATAGAGGATGCGTTTGCATCTCTGTCCAATACAGAGGGGCATTCATTCCGAAGGTAATACTGCCATCTTCTCCTGTTAATACAATGCTATCTGTATATTCTGCTGGAATCAGAAGAACCTGTAACTTGGTAGCTCCCCAAAGATAGTCATGGATTGGGAAGTCCGTTTCGGTTTGAACCGACCAACCCTCTGGAATAAGAATTATGGACTCTTGTCTTCCCATCTGGTTGCCAAGTTCATACTTACCATCCTTGTTTCTAAACAATACGTGAGGAACGCTCATGTCAAGGTTATCACCGATATGAGCATCTTCCTGATTGTGCAAATAGAGGGAAATATAATCTCCGTCAGAATATGGGTGCTTACTCACTACCGCATAGCGACAGAAATTATTGGCATAATCAAATGTATCAACTGCCAGGCCGTTCTTTCTAACTTGAACAGAAAAGAAGTTGGTTTTGTCCAATCTCTGCTCTTCCAAGAATAATTGTGGAAGTCTTTGGAGACCTTTAACAATGTATTTTGTATAAATCTTCTTCTCAATAGTATCAATTCTAAACTCCCAATCAAGAGAGAAAGGATGCAGTTGACGGCGACGGATTTTTTCCTGTTTTGCAAGTTCCTTTAAGTAGAGAAACCATACATCATTCTCGTTACTACAGTAGAAGGGCATCAAAAGATGTCGTTCTGCTTCTATACCCATAATCAGCTGCTCACAAAAGTCCTTCAGACACTGACTTTGTGAGGCTACAAGTCCAAGGTTCAAATCGTCGAAGTTGATTTTTCTATTTACCAGTCCACGTGCAAACCTATCCCAAACAGAGTTGGTTACATTTGCTGTTACCAACTTCATAGGGAGACCACCTTGGTAAAGCATATCGTTAAGAGGATCTGCTCTACCTCCATCATATTTCTCAATTTTGATCCACCTCGCACCTCGACGTGCTGCCTCATAGAACTCAACACTAAGGTTGACGCTATGTCTTGTTGATTCCAAAGCATCATAAACCATCTGCTTACTATGCTTACCATCAACATAGAGTCTGCGCCAATATTCTGCGAAGAACAAGGTACACTCTTTACACAATGTTATAAATGGGTTTTCCATATTTATGACATGCGTACGTTTTTCAAGGAGTTCTCGGAGTTCCTTGAACTCCTCCTCTGTGATTTTCAATTTCCACAAAGGCAGTGGACATTCTTTGAGTCCTCTTTTTTGTAGTATAGATTCAAAATAGCTCATACTTAATATGGTGCTTATACTTGTTCTTTTAGGCGCAAAGGTAATATGTATCTGTGCAGCCAAGCTGCACAGATCATTCGATTTCATTCTTCTGGGTCAAAAAGTAGGCCAAGCTGAGATGCTGACTCTTTTATGCTCTTTACAGTTGGCGAATTATCGGTCAAAGGATTAGCCACAGTTGTGCTTGCTGAAAACTTTATCTCAATCTTTAGATTATTATTTCTCAACGTTTGCACAAAACTTGTAAATAGCTGAGCATAGTTTTCCAAAGGAACCTGACCACTTATTGTTACTTTCTTATAAGTCTTGGTTTCAGGGTTCGGCTGGTTGCCGCCTTCGCCTGTTCCAGAACTACCACCAGTACCTGTGCCAGTGCCCGAACCTGTACCAGTACCACTATTTCCGCCATTGCCAGATTCTCCGCCTGTCCCTGTATTGGTACCTGAATTCTCGGGAACAACCGATGTGTCAACCAGCCAAAAGTCTTCACTATTGACATCAAGGAATGGAACTGAGTCATTTTGGATAATTCGAGACCAATGGCCAGGAGCTCCAAAAGCTACATTAAACACGCCATTCGAGCAATATCGGTTTACTGTATCAGTAATCGCCGACGGTCCCAATATCATCGGTTTGTCATCGAAACGAAGGAACGTCTCATACAGTTCCTTGACTTGAATATCTTTGCCAGCTTCTGGAAGCATATTTATTCTGTCTAACAGATTCCTTCCTATAGACTTTATTACCCATTCCTCTTCCTGTATCTCGCTCATCAAGTTCTGCCGAACCTGTGAAGAGAAGTCTGATGCGTAGTTCTTCAGTTCATAACTGTCTATGCCATCTCGGACAGAATACTTTATGGCCACATTGTATGCGCGAATGAGGGCATCGTCAACGCCCTTTTCATATTCGCGCTTTCTGTTTTGCACTTCTATGTGCTGGTCTTTTTCCAAACGGCCTGAATACTCTGAAAGAATCTTCTCGCAGGCAAGATAATCCTTTAGTTTATCGCTCAATGCTCCACGACCCACCTCAGAGCAAGCCAGATAGAAAATCGTATTGCGCATCACGCGATCACTGTTTCCACGCTTTGTAGCAATGTTCTTGACTACATTAGTAAGATTATACGAAGGCGTGCCTCCTGTTGGCATTGCCAAAGAAGGATGTAGTATCACTAAGGTCAGTTGCTTTTGCTCGGGCACATCGCCCGTTGGACATACAAGCACATTTATCTCATGAATGAATGATGCTGAAGCCTTCAGTTTCTTTACGATCTCTGCCTCTACGTCTTGGGGCTTGACTTCTGACTTGGCTTGTGAAATCAAGATATTTATATTTGCTTTCGACTCGAACCAGTAGGTTGCACCCCCCACTTTAGTTGAATACAAGTAATGGGCCACTTGTTCTAGTTTGTTCAATGCTCCGTCAACATCATTGTGATTGAATGCTTTGGGTCTGAGTACGCACAGTTTTATATGCTTTATGTCAAGACCTTTGTTTTGCTTGGCACCTACCGATGCCATCAAGAGGGTTGTAGCTATGCCTTGAGTCATGTGATATTGACCAATATTGCTTGTAGGATCCGCATCATCAATTTTTCTTGCATTGCTTGATGAACCATATACATCGGCGAGCATCACAGTCTCCCAGTTGCTTCCCATCAGGTTGGTTATCGTGCCAGTTAGAGAACCAAGGTTTTCCAAATTCACATCTGACGTATGAATCAATGCCTGCGAACCTACGAGAGAGTCTCTCCGTTTCCATAAGTCTTGAACAATAGAAGCCAAAAGACGCAGCACGCCGCGGGTACGCTGGAAACGTGAATCGCTTCCCCAACGCTGTCGGAACATTTCTATCAACTCAGGATGGAAGGGATAAGACTTCTTGATCTTGTTGGCATACTCCATCTTGTCACAGAACTCTGGCAGGTCGCGATAACGATTGTGGAACATGTCTTTATATCTTTTGGCGACAAGATCAATAACCGATACATCGTCAATCTGTTCAAACAGACGGCGGCGAACAACCTCAAAGATTTCCTCATCATCTACAGGCTTCACACTTGACCCAATACGGACAATTCGTGTTTGCAGCGAGTCAAGTACGGTCTGACCAATCTGTGAGTCTGCCACTTCTGTCGCACTTGCCGGCAGTGTGGCTATGAGTACGCATTTGGGGACTGCTGATACTACCTCTGTCAACGTCTGCATAAAACTGTTCGTCTGACTAAACAGGTTGCCCGCACCCACTTTCTTGGATGTGGCTTTTACACAATAGTCCGCCAACTCGTCAATCAAGATCAACGATGTTCCGGCAGATTCGATGATTGGCTTCATGATGCCCGAAGTAGGAGCCGTACGCTCCACATCATTCAGCTTGACCTTCTCGTATGCCTCTGCGCCACCCAGCTGGTAGGCAAGTTCACCCCAAAGTGTATAAATAGTGAAACCTTCGGATGTCTGACGACCTTGTGACACATCGGTGGTGTTATTGGTAAACACAGCCACCTTGGCATTGTCAAACTTGGGCGTAACACCATCCTGTAGGATATGCTTGCAACTCTCTGTTTCCAGCAGTCGGACTCCACTTTTCACAATATGGTAGATGGAAATCAGCGTGTGGGTCTTACCTCCACCAAAACCCGTTTGGAGGGAGATGACACGATTTTCGGTCTCTTCGCCATTCAAAGCTCGCACAACACGGTTGGCAATGTCACGAAGACCTGCTGTAATATATGTTTTCGCAAAGAAGGATGTAGGGTTGTTATACACTTCGGGACCCGTACCAAGAGCCACCTCATTCAGGTTGGCAGCAAACACCGATTCGTCAAGCACTCCGCTGCGAATGTCATAGTGTGGAAGGCAATTACGGAACCAAGAGGGGAGAGGAGAGCCATCATCAAGTATGTTGATGTTTGCTGGTGTAGATGTCACTGTAGTGACTGGAATAGGTGCTACAGCAACAGGAGAAATTGTATTCTTCTTCTGCAGACGGTCTATCTCTTTTCTCAAGTCAGCCATACCGAGCATGTTGGCAATCGTCTTCATATTGCTGAACGCACGTTCCTGCTCGTCCTCTGTCAAAGGAGTGAAGTGTTGACACTTGTTGCGTGCTTCTTTCAGCTCCCCCATCACGTTCTCAAATGTATATGTCTTGCCTCGGTCGTTGCCCAGCTCTTCGCCTAATTCATCGCGGAACTTGCTTGCCATGAAGGTCAGGTTATGATAGTCTATACGCAGGATAGGCTCAACGCCTTGTCGGGCTTGTTGATTCCACTGCTCCTGCTTGGTTGCAGACAGGCGTGAGAAGAATACGCCTTCCCATGGTTCACCCGGGAAATGATTGGTCAACACACTTACAAGGAACGGACGCATGGCATCAAGGAAGGTGCCTAATGCTTGATATATATTCTCGTTGTTCATGATGATGCTTAATTTTAGATGTCCATATTATCAAAAAGATTACCCTCTTTAGGTTTGTAGTCCTCATGACAGTGCTGTCGGAAATCTTCAGCGTTCTGTAGAATACTTACCACCTGCTTCTGGTCGTCATTGGCAGGAAGCAACTCTTTCAGCGTGGCCAAAAGTCGCCAAAGCGGAGAGGAAGGCTCTGGGCAGATGTCGCGCACAAAGCGAAGAATTCTTTCTCTGTCTTCCTCTTTATTGAGAAGGATGAAGCGGTGCGCTTGTGATATAGGAGAATCCTCCGGACGAGTACCCTCAACCGAAGAGCCACCGATATGCTCGTCTGCCATGGCAATGTGCATTTTCTTGCCTTCGAGAATGAGAAGCCCTTCCTGCTGGATGTCCTTGATGTTGACGTTTACACCCACACGGGTAAACTTGGTGGCATCGTCAAAGTCGGTTTCGCTTGTACCATTCAATTGCAACCAGCCGATGTAGAACTTGGTAAAGTCATCCCCTTGCACTCCCTTCAACAAAGCGTTAAAGGCAGCATTGCGAGCCATTTCAAGAAGCTCAGCAACCGTTACTTCACTTCCATCAGATTTCTCTACCGACTTGTACTTGCCAAACTCACTGACGGCTTGACCAAAGCAGGCTGTAAGAAGGTCGGCACCTCGGAAACCGAGTTCATATAGCGATTCTACTTCTTCTGAAACCTTACGTTCAATATCTTTCTTGACACTTTTGTAATCGCCATAGCCTTTGCGCTCAGAAGGACGGCAAGCAACCGTAACTGATGATTCTAATGCCGCACCAGCCACAGCCATTGGACGAACGTCTCTCTCTGTATCCATTGGCCAAGAACCTGTAATATTCATTCTTGCGCTCAAAATAGAATTACAAAGTGTAGTCCATGCTTTGGTACTTTGGTGTGCAAACATTATACTAACAACATCTGTTGTCTGTTGCTCGATAGCATCAAAAACTTGAGTTAATTTATCCTCAAAATGTTTTTTTGCTTTTTCTTCATCTCCATTAAAATGATGTTTGATGGCAGTGCACTCTTCTGTTTTAGGTGTTTGAGGAGTTGCAAAATTTAGTGAATAAATGTCTCCCAATGTAATTTTCAACCAAGAATAGAAGAAATCAGATAGGTCTGCATAAGCAATAGCATCATAATAAGGAGGGTCTGTAACAACAGCAGCAATTGATTTTTTACCAAACTGACTCTTTTCTCCACTTGATGCATTAGCAAATGAAGCAGAAAATTCTGTATAACTTTCAGATTCAATATAACCAACTATCCATTCTAACTGATTTTGTGCACTTCCAGAGCTATTACAGAAAGGATTTGATTCTGGATAATCAAACATCATTGGAATAGCTTGTTTACTGAATAATGCAACAATTGTTTCTCTAGCATCACTCCAACGTCCAAAAGTAGTATTTGCTACGGCTAATCTATCAATCCACATAGCAAGATAAGTAATGACAGCTTTAGCATAGTTCGTAGAGCCTAAAGAAGTTGAGATGGACTTAAAATTCCGAACAAAGGCTTCCATTGTATATAGCTGTCTGTTCGAGAACATTGATGCCCAAGAATCGTACCCCCATAGAGGTATTTTAAGATTTTGAGAGTCGTTTTTTGGCAATAATCCCTCTGGCTTAAAATCTACTTTATATTGCTTAGAACATGCTTCAAGATCCTTTTGTGAAGGTGACTCATAAGATTTTCCTGAATTTGTTTCCTTAATTACTGCCAAGAGTCTTTCTGAAACATTGTGATTAAAGCATTTTTCTTTAACATCTTTACCACTTGTAATATTACCGCAACATGGGCATGTTAAAGAACATTCTCTACTTTTAAGAAACCCTGCAGCTTCGTATTTACCCTTTTGAACATCGAAAGAGATGGAATTATCCGAAACTGTTGGCTTTAAGTAGTAATACTTTTTAGACTTGGGCAAATTGCACAAATAAAAACCCTTAAGCATAGGGACTTCAGCACCACACGATGGATTTGAACATTTAATAGTTCTTGCCCAATAATACGCAACAGGTTTGTTGCCATTATCATCTGTAGGATAAAGATGTCCAACTTCAGCCTCAGTATTCTTTATTATTTTCTTAATATAATATTCTACATCAAATGCCAATCTGTTTGGAATAAGATAGAATCCTCTAGCGTCTTTGGACAACCCTTTTTCTGCTAATAAGACATATCCATCTTCTCCGTATATTTTGTCAAATTCTGCTTGACTGTAACAAATCTGCTTTCCAAATTTCTGTGGAAGCTCAGCACTACCTTTTTCTACTATATGAGCTACTGGATTGATGTCATTTCCAAAGCTGCGACAACCAAGTCTAGCTGCTTCAAGTGGAATTGCACCACCACCAGCAAATGGGTCAAATACAGATGGCATTTGACTCAAGAAATTATCAATAGCATTTTCTAAAGTCTCTTCTAAATTCTCAATTTCTGCAGATATAATATGACGGTCAACCACATCATATAATGCATTCTCTGCATTCTTGATTGCTTCGAAAGCCTCAGAGAAATTTTTGTGTAGAGTTTCAAATCCTATATTCGTATTACGCTCAGCATTATACGACACCCATATTAGCTCTCTAGCAATCCTTAAAACTTTAGCGTTATTACGGTTTTCCCACTTAATTAGACATCCGTCTTCTATTTGTTCTTTAGGAGGTGTGTTTTTCCCAGCAAGCATATCCTTCTGACATTTTTCAGAAAATTTGCCAATAAACATCATAAGTCTATTGCGCAAATTGTCTTCCATAGGATCTACAACAGCGGTGTATGGAATGTCATTATATGGTGTATATTGATATTGGGTTATTTTATCATCTTTTGGATTCAAAAGATATTCAACGGCATCTTTGAATGCCTGAGGACATTTTTCATCCAAAGGATCAGGAACGAGACTTGCAAATACGATAGCTCGGCACACAGGTAAAGGTCTGCGTGCCCACCAAAGATGAAGTGTTGAAATATGCCCGTGACGAATACTCTTGTCTCGTACACTTTCAGCAGAAATCTCCTTGATAGGAAGGGCTACTTCTATGAGTTTTTTTGCTTTCATATATATTGTTCTTATTTATTATCTTGTTTTTGTTATGGAGCCTTTGGACTTATTTCATACTTGCTTTTGTAGAACCTGTAAGCACCCAATATCCACTCCTGTCTGAACCAACCCAACGTACAACTTCCTTTGCTTGGAGCAGGGATAGTTCGCGTTGGATTGTTTTTCTGTTTACCCCCAATAACTCTGCCAGATATTTCGTGTTAGGGACTGCCTTATCTGCGACATCATCTGCGACATGTTTTTTAAGGGCGTTTATTATAAGCAGTTGTCTTTCAGTGTATTTATCTGCGACATCTTCTGCGACATCCCTGGAGACATTATCTGCGACATGCATCATCTTCATGAACTTGGTTCGTTGCACCGACACCTCTACGCCACCACAGAAGTTCTGAACTCTGGGCATCGGTAATTCTGCTGCCTCAAAACCTTCGCGAATCTTCATATAGCCACGTCCCCATGTGTCAATGAAGCCAGCCTTAAACATCGCATTGGCAATGTTTCTGTTGCGTGGCTTGGACGAGTGCCTTCCCATGAGAGTTTCTTCCGTATAGCCTTCGGGGAGTTCGCCTTCGTTCCAAACTTCAATATGGTCATCATAGACATGCATCTGAATGTCAGGACCGGCATAGTCCTTATGAGCTATGGCGTTATATAGAATTTCTCTCAGTGCCTCCTTAGGAATCTCCAATGTCTCGTAACGTTGCATACCTTCGAAACGCACAGGCGACACAAGATATTTGCCCTGCAATAGTTCCATCACACGGTCGGCCATCTGGATGATGTTTCCTTCAATAATGTCTTGAAACATAAGGTCTGCTTCATCCTTTCCAAAACGCCCGATCTTGAATGCTACGCTGGGGAAAAAACTGAGCGGATTCTTGCCGAACAACAATATGGCAGCATTCTTCAAATAGCCGTCATTATCTATCAATCCCAGACTATCCAATACATCTTTTGTGGATGCTTCACGCAGGTCGTCCGGAATACGTTGTGCCTCTATTCCCTTGCGAAGGAAATAGTCGATGGCATTACGGTCTATATCATCAAGTGTTGCCCTTTCGTTGGGTACATCATCCCACGAACGTCCCATTTTCTTCAGTATGAACTGCTGAAGGGCTGTTCCACGCAACTCTTGTTTAGTGGAACCAGAACGATAGTGGTATGTACCTTTATAGGCAATGGGAATATTACTTGGCTCAATAACAATCTCAATATAATCAAGTCCATCGTAGGTATGAAGATTCACATCCGCCACAATGCCAAGGTGAGTGACAATCTTATTGGGAATGTCCTCCATCAGTCGTTTGCTGTCCTTCACGCCTATCACCTCATGGGCATCGCTGACACCAATGAAGATTCTGCCGCCTTGCGCATTGGCAAAGCCGCAAATCCACTCCAAGTATTTGTCGTTCCACGACTCCTTGTATTCTATGTTCTGACTTTCGTCTTGATATATCTTCATTGTTTATAAGTTTTTCTTGATTGTGCGATTATGTTCTTTCATTCATGAATGTTGGGCTGTGTATGACATTTTGCTTTCCACTCTTCCAAGGGCAGATAAAACTGAATGCCTTTCGTTTTCTTCTCGAAGACAAGTGTACTGGCAGGGTTATTGATTCTGTTGAGCTGCGGACTGTTGCCACGACACTCAGTCACAATATAAAGCCAGGCTCTGCAACCCAACTGTGCCAGGCGGTTCATCTCGTTTTCACTCAGCATGACACCATCAGTACCTGCACGGCCTTTCACTTCGATGTATCTTTTGTTTCCACTTTCATCTATGCTCTTGACATCGTATCCCACATTCTCTTTTGATACGTCTTCCACTTTTCTGCCATGATTTGTCTCATAGTCCATCGCAACCTTCATGGCAATGGCCTCGACCTCGTCGTCGCGGGTCATACCAAAGTTCTGATGGTATTCTACCTGATTAAGGGGTACGACATAGGCACAGCCAAGCACTGCTGGCTCTACTGGAAACAACTCAATCATATTGTCCATTTTCGCCATGCGTTCATGTTTTCTTGTTTTCATTGCCTCATAGCGTGCTTCCTTTGCCAATAGCTTTTGATGCAATTTCTCATCGTCACTGAAGAGGAGTTGATGCTGTAGCTCATTGATTTCTCCCTGAATGTCAATGATAATCTGCGTGAAAGCAGTCTGTAGGTAATCACGACGGCTAGCAGTATCTTGCTTGACTGTTTTCTCTGTTTCAGACAAGAGGGATTCCGTCTGATTTTCGTATGCCCATTCAACGACTTCTGCCTCGTTGGCTGGTGCGGGAGGAACAATCTCCTTGGCAAATGCTACAGGAGGACATAGATCAAGCAGCTTCGCAGGAGAAGTCTGATGAAAAACACCATCTTCATCCTGACATATTAGCGTAAGCAACTCATTGGATATATTGGGTTCTCCGTTCTGAGTTGGTCGGTTGTCCTGTATCTGGTTTTTCACAAAGAAAGCGAAGAAGGGACTCTTGTCTTCTGGTGATACAAGAACAGTTCCTTTGAGCATCTCGTCACGGAACGAATCTCGGACCGTATCTACCAAGCTGTCAAATAGCTCATTACCAGGATTGATATAATGTGCCCTACCATATTTTGCAGTACTGCTCTGATATTCCAAGAACTTTGTCTTGTCGAAGAAGAAATACAGGGATGTGAGATTCTCCGCATATATCTTGAACTGTTCCTTTAGTCGCTGTACAATGAGGTCAGGGATATAGGTAATCTGGAAAATGCCATCGGCAATCTCGTCATATTTGCCACCAAGATACTTAAATGCGTGCTCGAAGAAGAGACGTATATAGATGGGCTGGAGACGTTTTTCATCACTGTCCTCTTTCAATAAGCGTGCCTCCTTGTAATCTACCGTGGAGTGAGCAATCACGTTGTTATTGTTGTTAATAGATTCTGCAAACAGATGACTAAGGTTTTTAATGTCTTTATCTATAAACAGATCCAGCTCACTCTCCTGTCCATTAAGTACAGAGGATATGATGCTATCGAGAGATATGCCTTTCAGTACATCCTGGATGACATCATAGACCCGGTCATCGCCCAATTGCTCCCGGATAACGTTAAGCTTTTCAAGAAGTTTCTTGAGCACCTGACCTTCACGGGTATTGCTTGCCACCATATTGAATACGATGACATCCGACTTTTGCCCGTATCGGTGAATGCGCCCCATACGTTGCTCCAGACGATTGGGATTCCAAGGTATATCCCAGTTAATCAATAATCGGCAGAACTGAAGATTTATGCCCTCACCTGCAGCATCGGTGCAGATAAGTATTTGAACATCGGGGGTCATAAACCGATATTGGGATTCTCGACGTTCATCTACCGACATGCCACCATGGATAGTTACTACATGATAGCCGTTATTCGTCAGACGCTCTTGTAGGTAGAGAAGTGTGTCTTTGTGTTCAGTGAAAATGACAAGTTTCTCCCCGTCAATTACACCTTGGGAATTTAAGAGCTTCTTCAGCTCGACATATTTCTGCTCCTCACTTTGCTGGTTATACAGGGCATTGGCCATCTCGTAAAGAGACTTCACTTCTCCAGCTTCAACCTTTATCTCACAAAGGCTTTTAGCTGTGGTGAATAGCTTGAACTTCTTTGGATCAGCCATGATGGTGTCGAGCGCATCTCGCTCATCATCATCCAGTTCATCCAGATCATCAATACTGGCTACATTCAATTCCTCAAATTTGATGCGCTGCTTCCAAAGGGAAGGATTATTGTCGAGCTCATCAGCAAGCCCTTGAAGTGCAAACCAACGCTTCTGCAATGTATTGCGAATAGCATAGATGGAACTTGCTAAACGTCGTTGCATGACTTGAAGCGCTAAGGAAACATGGATATTTCCTGTCTCCCTGGCTTCTCTTTTCTTTTGCGTAAGATATTTTGTAACGGCATCATACAAGAGTTTCTCATCAAAAGTGAGATTGTAACTTGTGGTCTTCGTATGGCGTTCTTTGTACAGCGGATTGCCATCCCAATCCTTCATGTCTTCCTTCAACCGGCGTATAAAGAATTTGTTGGCTCCATTCATTCCAAGTTCTCTGACTCGCTCAGTCGCAAGGTCAGCAGTGGCAAAAATGTCTTCATCAAGCAGTTGCAAAAGTCTTTTGAAAGTGTCCTTACGTCCTCTGTGAGGGGTAGCCGTCAAAAGCAGCAAATGCTCACATTGCTGAGAGAGAATGTGAGCTACTTCATATCGCTTTGATTTATATAGTTTTTCACCGTATTCGTATGCTGACAGTTTATGGGCTTCGTCAAAAATGACCATATCCCATGTCGTTTTGCTGATTATCTGCATGATGTCTTCACGACATACAAAGTCGATAGACGCAACAACACGGTCATTCGTCTGGAATACGGCAGGTTCTGAGGTGAAAACATCTCGATTAACCAACTTGAATGGTATATTGAACTTAATACCCATTTCGTCTTCCTGCCATTGTTTGGTCAAGCCTCCAGGTGTTACAATGAGTACGCGTTCTACGATTCTTCGCATCATAAGTTCCTTCAAAAGCAATCCAGTCATAATGGTCTTTCCCGCACCCGTATCATCTGCAAGAAGAAAACGAATCTTGGGCTGGGGAAGAAGATGTTTATAGACAGCTTCAACCTGATGAGGGAGAGGATCTACTACACTACAATTGATGGCAAACAAAGGGTCAAACTGGTATGCTGATTTAATTCTTTCTGCTTCTGCAAACAGAACGAACTTCTCAGGATCGCCCTTGAAATTGAACTCGCCATCTGAGGCAAGTACTTCAAGAGCTTCCATCTGTTGCTCGTCAAGAATCTTTGAAGCACGCTTATTGCTATTGACTCCTGTATAACTCAAAGAGTACTTAGAGCCAAGCTTCCTTATCTTGTCTATGATGACAGCTTCAGTAGGACTGAGATTCTTTATGATATTACCAGTTTTAATCATGACAAATAAATGAGTTTAGCTGCAAAATTGTTACTTGTCAGTGCAATCTATCTGCATTTCATCATAATTCTGTAGATTTTTGCGTATATTATCTATAATTTCTTGTCTGTAAGGCGCTGGTTCGAGCACATTCACATCTTTTCCGAACGATAGTATCAACTGTGTGAACTCGTAGGTAGGACGTACCTCTACCGCCAAAATGCGGTTCTCGTCATCAACGATTTTCTGGGAGTGATGCAATGGCTTTGATATAATGTACGGATATTGCTTCTTGGAGAATTGAAGCACAACTCTTATCTTTTTTACATCCGACGGTGGTATGGTGACTCCGAAGACATCATCGAAGTAATGTTCAAAATCAATCTCCTTATTGGGGATAAATGCCACGCTTTCCTCTACCTGCAATTCTAGAATGCGGTCAAGGGCGAAGTTCGTGATGCGGTCTGTCTCAGCATCGTATGCCATCAGGAACCATCGGTTATTGTACTGCTTGATATACCAAGGGTGTACCACAGCCATGCGCTCCTCTTCACAATTCTTGTAGTTGCGATAGGCGATTCTAAGCACTTGGCGATTGACCGCAGCATCAATGATTCTCGGTAACAGGTTCAATCCTTTCAAGAATGGATTCTGCTCAAAGCCGATGATGTTCTCCTTCTTTCCACGAAGGCCAAATCGCCATTCGAGATTAGAGATGACTTCATCGATCCATGCATTACTTGGAAGCCCTCTGAAACGCCCAAGGGTGACGAGTACCGCACGGAGCTGGTTTGCTTCTTCATCGGTCAATGGTTGGGCATTGATGGTAAAGTCGGGATCGCTGTAACGATAGTAAACTCTTCTGCCATCTTGATGTCGTTCGAGAGGAATGCTCCAACCCGTTTCGCTCTCCATGAACTTAATGTCTTCGAAAACTTGACGGCGGCTGACTCCTCCTACACCATTATAATAGTACAAGGCCTCCTCGCATTTGTCGATGAGGTCTTCTAAGTAGTATCTGTGCCGACGGTCTCGAAAACATTTGTCGAGCGTCTGATAGCGGATGGCAGCATTCTTATTTGTTGGCATTGCGGGTTTGTTTAACGTTAACGGATTAAATCATTGACAGTAACTTCGAGACATTTGGCAATTTCGACAAGGTTCTCCAAATTTGGCTGTGCACTATTTGTACACCATTTGGAAATAGTTGCTGGGTCTTTACCCAATTGCTCTGCAAGCCACTTGTTGGTTTTCTTCTTCTCAGCAAGAACCACTTTCAATCGATTCAAATCTTTGTTTTCCATTTTGCAAATGAATGAGTTTATACACATGCAAAATTAATGTTTTTATCTGAAATAACATTCTAAAATCAGAAAAAAAGAGTTTTATGGCTCAAAAAAATGGCTTTTTAGACAATTCTCTGCCAAATTATGCCTATATTTGCATGTGTTTAAGGATAAAAACATATCCTATTGACATTTTGTCTTGCGTTTTATTTTATAATGCAGATAGGTTGCATAGGTGTGTCGTACTTTTGCATTCAAAGAAGAAAATAGCCCTACGATTATGGCACGAGAACAGATTAATGATAGCTCAAAAAATGAAAGAGGTTCATGGGATGCTTACAAATTGGTACGAGAGTATGTTGGCATCGCATGGATGTTGAATTTCTCAGAGCAACTTGAAAACCTACCATGGGACAATCAGGTAAGAGTACAGAGGGTTGCTTCTGCGATTTGTGCATTCCTTTCTAAAGATGCGGTTGCTATAAAGCCATACGATGCAATCAGCATGGTATTCTCAAACTATGAGAACAAAGAAATGCTAAAAGAATCACAAGTATGTGAATCAGACAGGTCAAAAATCAAATCCATACTCTGCCAGATGTCCAATGAAAGATGGAGGATGAAACACTTGTTGAAGAGTTTTTCTGTAGATAACGACAGAGAACAGCTTCTTGGAGTTTTGTTACGCTACAGAATAGCGGTCGAGGAATTGGAGAATACGTTTTCTGGTGTTGTGGAGGCGCGCACAGGAGCATATATCGGGATAAATGCTTTGCAGGATCTGTATCATCCTATCCTTCAAGCGTGTAACGACAAGGTTGATGAGCTGATAGTTTTGTTGTTAGGTGATTCTTTTAAAAAAAGTGTTGAGGAAAGAGAACTCATAGAAAATTACAATTATCCAACGGCTACTGATGAAGAACTTTTAGAGTGGAGAATAAACAATTTATGAAGTGTTTGTCACGATAATTGATGTTTAGCCCTCCTGCCCAGCAGAACGCTTGATGAAGTGCTCGCACTGTGGGTCTTTCAGGAAGATGCAATACCGACCTCCTTGCTGTTTATACTTGCAACGACATAGGATAAGATGGCCATCCAGAGCTTTGCTATGCCAGTCATAGCTGTTGGCACAGTCCTTACATTGATAGACGATAGCTGGTTGGAGCGTTTGCTGTCTTCTTTTCTTTGGTCTTGGCATCGTGAAATGTCTTAGCGTTTGAATCCTATATGCTTTTCTCTTTGTAGAAGGTTATCACTCATGGCGAATGATAACACCATGGCATTGCCCAATGCTTCGGCAGCTGCTTTCGCTGTAGCTCCTGTATCTACCACATTGTCGATAAGGCAGGTAATGCGGCCTGCAGGCAGTTCTCTTATCTGATGAAATCCCATTTCTCGACCAGAGAGCAGATGTCCTCTTTGCTTTGCCTCGTACTGTGATTCATGCTCTCTGCCTCGTAAGGCATCTACGAAAGGGAGACGAGTATAAGACGAGAGGGCTTGTGACAAACGTAGGGTCTGGTCTGCGAGTCCATGATGACCGGGGATAGGAACAAGGACAGCATTGGCTGGTACGAGGGGTGCCATTCTCCTTGCAGCATAGTCAATGGCATCAGAGTCACACTCCTTTATACTATGGGCTATCCACTGGTTGATACCATCGTAGTATCTGCCAGTGGATAGGAAAGTGATGCCGTCTGATACGGCTTTTATGGGTTCGTTTTCTGTCATGGAGTGAAAAGCAGCATAAGTTCAATATATCGTCGTCGCTCGATGGAGGGGACTCTTTTGCCCCTCCAACGGCAATACTTTACATAGTCGTCTCTGATATTCCTGTCACCGGCTTCCAGCTTTTTCAAGACAGTACTCTTGGGGTATCTGCCCTTACAGCCAAGGACTTTATAAGTACCGATGTTGTATGCCAACGCAGCAAGAAGCAGGGAGTCCTGACCGTATGAGCGGAACATGACACAGAGCTCTCTGAGGTCTTTCCGCAGCAGGTCTTCCGCTTCCCTTGCAGTCATATTGGAGGAGTATCTTTCTCCTGGGCGTAGTTTGTGTCCATACCCGACATACGGATAATCCTTTTTGCGGTGTAGCCCTTCATAGAACCTGATACAGCAAACCGCTCGCTCGAAGGGGGATAGTTCAAAGAGCGTTTTTGATGCTGCCTCATTTCCATCGGAGGACTTCTGAGTTTGGGCATTGACCGATAAACTTATTGAAATCAGAGCGATAATACTGATAATCTTTAGTCTCATTATGTGTTTGACGTATCTTAGTTTTGCGGCAGACTGCCAGCCATGGCAATCATCTGGTCGTATGTGCTCTGAGAGATATTTCCATGACGGAACTCATTGTTGATATAGTCAAGTGTACGCCCATAAGTGCCAGTGACACCTGAACCCATGTGGTTGTAGATGTCTATAAGACTGTTGGCGATGTCCATATTCGAGCCTGGAGGGAAGGTTATCCAGTTGCCCGCCTTGTCAGATAGTGGTGGAATGGTTGTGTTGATGCCACTTTGGGAAATGCCACCCCTGTCTGTGCTTAGGAAGCCATTGGATGAACCTCCAGCTCCGTTCATAGCGATGTCGGAGCCGTTGCCCACAGAATATGACTCATAGCCAAAGAACTGAGGTAAGGAGATAGCCATGCAGACAAAACAAAGGCTGCTGCCCACACTCGTGACAATTCGCTTTGAAACCTGTTGCGGTGAGGTCTGCATTGCCATATAGATGGACGTTGCACCAACAATGGCTATAAGTGCCGCAATGACATAACACAGACCTTGAATGAACGGTACATAACTGTAGATGCCGTCCGATGCTCCCAATAATGCTTCCGAGCCTGTCTGTGCGAAACCCGGTATGGCTAATGCATGGGTAGCCGCTATCATGAACAACTTCTTCATATATAATCTGTTTTTCGTTGTTTACTAAGTCTTTACCTTAAACATTAAAATGGTCTTAATCATTTCCTTGACATCAGCATTGACGCTTACGAAATTCTGGTACAGGATGCGTTCCTTGGCATCCTTTGATGGGAAGGTGTAGAACTTCGGTATCTTGTAATGCTCGTAGTCTGCCTCCTCCTTGGCAATCTCCTTCATGTCAAAGTCGGTCTTGCAATAGAACTTCGAGGTCTGGAACTCTGCTGACTCCTGGATATTCATGCTGTCACCCCGACCAGTCTTGGTTTTGATGAAGTCACGGGCTGCCTGACCGCATATCCAGCCAGTCGGCATATCGGAAATTTTACTTGCAGGAACGAGGCTGTCCATATTCTCATTGAGATTGATGGAGGTCTTATCCCTGTCGATAGTGACACCCTTTTTGAGTTGGACGACCTTGCCGAAGATGTCATTGCTGAGCCATTCCAAGGTTTCCTTTGCTCTTGCTGAACCGCTCACCACATTACCAACAGTGGTGATGACCTTCTGCATACCCACCTTGCCATAATCAGATTCGAGCTGTGGCAGCTCCTGAAAGCCTAATGCCACACTGACCTTGTTGCTTCGGGCAGTACCAATCAGACGGTCAATCTTGTGGAAATACAGGGTCGGCAACTCATCGACGATGATGCTGACAGGCACGTTCTTGCCCTGACCGGTATTCACTCTTGTCACAAGGCGGTTGAGGATAAGGGCATTGAGGGCACCGATGATGCTCTCCATCTCTGGGTCGTTGGCAATGAGCAGGTAACTGGGGTTCTTCGGGTCGCTCACCTTCAGGTCAAAGTCATCACCATCCTTGTGGAATATCCAGTACGACTCCTTCGTGGCGAGACGAGATGTATAGACACGCAGCGTACCAATCATACCTTCCAACTGCTCCATGGCGTTGTTCTTCATGGCAGTCTGGAACGGACCAAGCAAGGGGGCGACCTCTGGGTCGGTCTCCAACACCTCAAAGATGACCTTGTAGTCCTGGTTGAGGAAAGAAAGGATATGGGGCATGTCGCTATATTTGCCAAGCCAGTAGGCAGCTTCCACCTCCCTGCCTGTATGATCAAAGACACGTCCTGTAGGCTTCTGGATGAAAGTCTTGGGGTCGGTGGTCATCTCGGCAATAAGGGTATTGCCATCCTTGTCGTATGGCACTTTCTTGTAGTTCACGAAGAAATAGATGCAGGCAGCCAGGAAGTTGACGGCAGATGTCTGGAAGAACTGGTCACTGCCACCTCCACCTTCCTTCTTGCCTTTCTGCAATGACTCCAGGAGCGTTTCAGCCGTCTCGCTGGCAGCTGCAAGATTGCCAATGTATTTCTGCTGGATAGGATTGACACGTCGGGAGTACTCTACATCGACGAAGTTGATGATATTGAACTTGCATCCGTCAGGAAGGTTGCCTGCCTTCTGGTTGATCTTGTAGTGGTAGTATAGCTTCTGCGCAAGGGTGGGAAACTTGTAGTCGTACACCACCATGGCAAAGCCTTTCCTGCTGTGCTGACGGATGAAAGGCTCGATGATGGAGAAGGTCTTACCAGAACCTGGCGTGCCCACAACCCAAGTGCCACGGAACGGATTGACGATGTTCACCCACCCCCTGCGGAACTTGCCCTTGTAGTAGTACCTCATGGGGATATTCACGCTGTACTTGTTCTCCTGTAGCTCCTGACATTGCTCAAAGCTCTCGTTCTCAAAGTTGAAGCGGTCTTTCAGGAGCCCTTCCTTCAGGAACTTGGAGATATTGTCAAGAGCCACATGGATGCAGACAGTACCCAAGATAGAGGCGGTCATATAGAGCCAGATATTTAGTGTGATGGTGTAGAACCGTGTGTCCATTCGATGACCGAAGAGCCATATAGACAATATTGTAACAAAGAGTCCGCCGACCAAAGGATATAAGACCTGTCTGCGTGCATCGAACTCCAGATGTTTCTTGTTGCGCGTACCAATGCAGGTGATGCAGATAAGCAGTATGGTGGCTATCTTGCTCCAGACAAGGTTGCCGTCATGGTATATCATCCATCGTTTGATTCGGCCGTGGATGTCTGTAACCAACCCACCAAGGAAGTCCAGCTGCTCTGGCTCCAATGCGTAGGCAAAGAACTCCATCAGCAGTGAGATATACACTACAGCCCTGAATATCTTATAAAATCCTTGTAACTCCTTGCTTTCTTCCATTCGCTGATAAAGATTTATGAGTGATTGAGAACAAAAAGATGAAGGATGCCGTTAAGACACCCTCCAGTCCTTTTTATGAGATTTATTCGTAACCGTTGATAACCTTTTCCGACTCAACTGTCCATGGGGTGATGCTTGTAGAGATAATCTGCAAGGTGTTGCGTACTGGCTTCAATGAATAACTGTAGGAGTGTCCTGCTTGCCATGAACTGCCGCTGGCTGTGAAGCGGAAGGTCTCTCCAGTGTTGATTTCCAAATCCATGTCTGTCGTGTTCTGTGCGGGTAGATAAAGCACAAATTCCAGATGGTCATCCTTGGCTTCTCCCAAGTAATACGGGGAAGACGGCTTGCTTCCACATTTTACTTCACCTGTCTTGATGTTGAATGTTCCATTGCAATAGTGATTCAAGAGCGTAAGATTGTAACCACTGAATGAATTGGTGGTAAAGCCATATTCAGGCGCAGTATATACCTTGATGATAAGCCGCACCATCTGATGGGTAAAGTTGAGTGTCAGGCTTGGGTTGGCATACGAGGCTGTTCCGCTGGCAAACAGGAAATCGTTGATTTTCTGCTCGCTCTGTATTGCGTCCTCTGGCACCTCAAATTCTATGAGGTTGCTGGCAGGAGTTGCCGTATAGGGATAGTAGGCATTGAAGGTGTGGGTGTCTGTGTCCTTAAACCACACGGTGCTGGCACCGAGAAACTGGTTGGTGCTGCCACTTCGAGTGAACTTCATGTTGTCCATCATCCCTGTGGAGGAGATGCCAATCATATCATTCGCTTCCCACTGGTTGTCCACGGCTCGTGTCGATACGGCTGGGTGCAGCATCTCCAGGTTGGTAAACACTTGTAGCTGCTTGGATGATGTACTGTCGGTCACAACCACCGAGCCACCTCCGCCTGGCAGGTAGATCTCATTGACGATGTCTTGGTCACAGGACGTGAGGAGCATGGCTCCAAGTCCTAACATAAGAAACAAATTCTTTTTCATTGCATGTAATTTTTGATGTTAAACATTAAGATGAATTATTATATTACTATGACTTAGTATTCAATTGTTTAGTGTGATAATTGGGCGTATCTTGTGTGGCTGTGTCTTGGGCGTTTCCTGTATTGCGCCACTTCCAAGAGAATAGAGCCATGCCTTGGCTGTTTCCTGCCCCCGTACCTCTGTCGATGTCCAATACCAGCAGAGGTCTGCGTCATCAGGTATCGGTGTCCCTCCACACTTTTCAATCAGCGGGTTGACAGACTTCTTGACACTAAAGAGCAGACGCATCTGTGCCACAGAGGGGATATAGGCACTCTGCCGGTATGCCCACATATCAATGACCATACTTGCAGCAGGTGAAGTGCCCGTGGAATACATGGCGTGGGTGTTGCTGTTACCATCGTAGGCCATAAGGTCTGCGGATGTTTTATGTGTGATGCCGAGAGAGTCTGAATAGGCTAAGGTGGCAAAGTCGTCAAGATATACCGCATAGCCATTTCCTTCCACATCCTCGTTGTGGTTGACGTAGAAGACAACGGCAATAGGTGTTTTTTTTAACGAATCTACATCCTCATAGCGGACAATGGCACCATCAGTGCAGACAATGTCACCAATCTTCATCGCTGTATCAGGAAAGTCCATATGCTCGTCACATGAGGCGAAAACGGCTGCTAAGACGGCAGTAAACATGAAATGGATTATCTTCATCGCTATTATTTCTTTAGGGTTGGTATCTTGAATCCTATCACTATGCCTGTCCTGAACAGGTCTTCTCGCTTGGGAAGGGTCAGGTCGCATTTGGCTTGCAGAAACAATCCCCAACCGTGACGGAGGGCGAAGTTATGTTCATAGCCGACATGAATACCTCCAACGAACTTGTCGGTATTGCTGCCTGCACTGCCTCCGATACGCAGGTTGCCGTAGTTGTTGCGACCTCTTGTGACACAGGGCTTGTAGGCGACACCGATGCCCCATGTGCGGTAGTTGTTCCAGAAAGACTCTGGGCAGACATGCCCGCAGGAAGCACATTCGTCCCATTTCAGGTAGGCATTGAAGAAGTACTCCCATGCATTATGGTAACGGGTCTCATGCTCCCATGCGAGTGTTGCGTCAAGTCCTCGCTCATACAATGCTCCAACACCAAGACTGATACGGTCACTATGGCTTTGGGCAAACGATGCGACTGTCATGCATAGCCCCATCATCAATGATAATACATATCTCTTCATAGTCCTATTCCTCCCTTATTAAGCATGAATTGAACGAGTCTGCATAGAGTACATCCTCATAGTCGATGTCTAAGCAGATGGTACGTCCGCTAATCTGCTTCTCAGAAATCTCAATGGTCAGCACCTTGTCATTGGGGAAGGTCATCTTCTTCAAGACAATGACGTTGCGGTAGCCATATTTGAAGCTTCCGGACTGGTCAAGCATCATGGCAGGAGTAAGCTCAACCATCTGCGCATTGGTGGCTTTTGACATCTTCTTGTCATTGAGCTTGACACGTATTTCGTCGATGTCGAAGCGGATATTGGTGCGGTTCTCAATACTGAAATCCAGGAAGAAGTATTCGCCTACGGAATAGATATTGTTCAGACGCATAGTCATCCGATGCTGCCTTGTGCTCACATTCCGTATTCTTGCCGGGGAGTTCCATATCTTTCGGGCATATTTGGTCATATCCTCAGTGCTCATGGAGACAGATGGATTGTGGTACGGAATCTTCTCATGCGGCTGTATCTGCTTGTCGGTGACAGCCTCCTGCAGGCGTGTGGTATAGATGAGCGCATACTGGGTGCGGTAACGCTCCGTCACGATGGTAACAATGGCAAGGATGTCCCCGTCGGCATGAACATCGGCTCCCTCCTTGGGTTTGAGCCTGATGGTGTTGTTGATGGGCTGGTCGCCAACGACGGCATCCGTAGAGATGTCAACGAAGCGCACAGGCTCGGATGCAGTGATGACCGTGGTGACATTCTCATTGATGGTGAGCTGCTCCATCTCCTGATAGGTCTGCTGAGCCAAAGAGGGGAGGGCTGCCAGAGCGCATACGGCTAATGCGCCAATTCTTTTGATAGTCTTCATATTCATTTGATCTTTTGTTTATGCTCGGAGTTATTTGTCCTTTTTGTTTGAACGGGAGTTGATCAGGTACACGAATGTGCCGTATTTCAGCTTGGCATTATTCTTCTTGATGGCTTTGCTGATAGCATTGCTGGTCTTCTGCACGGCATTGGTGATAGTCTGCGCTCCCCAAGTGGCGAGGCTGTTGCCTGACGTGGTGGAGCTGTTGGTGAGACTGGAGGTATTGCTCAATGCACCGCTGCCCACATCCTTCGTGGTTTCACGGAACTGACTGCTCGGTACATAAAGACCTTCCAGTCCATCGGTGTCATACAGGGCGAGGCTGACCTTGACGATGTCATCGTCAACCATGATGCTCTGTACATTGCCCTTCACACGCTGTGAACCGAATCCGCTCATCGTAGCATATAGGTAAGAGCCTTTGGGCACGACAACATCATTGATTTCGATGTCGTCAAGCAGACGGAGCCTGACTCTTGACCCATCAACAGCCTTGATGTTCTCGTCAATGATAGCCTTGATAAGGCTGGTTTCCTTGTCGTTGTCACAGAGGGTGTTGAAGTAATCGGAGGTGACCTTCACCTTCTTTACAACCTCCTGTGGCTCATCATCGTCGGTTTTCTTCTTGTCAGAGGCTTCAACTTTTCCTTCTCTTTGCCCGGCATCAGCAGTGTCAGTTGCAGCTGGCATCATAGATTGCTGCGCCTGGAGCCTTGCCTGGGCAATGGCACGGTTGAGCTCATCCATGGCTTCCTGTTCACGTTGCTTGCTGCGTGCTATGCGGTCTTCCTCGGATGGTGAACCTCCTTGGGCGATTTCCTGACCTTTCTGTGCGCTCTCCTGTAGCTGTCTCTGCATCTCAGCGAGCTTCGCGGCTTCCTGTGCTTCGAGTTGCTCACGTTCTTCATCGGTGTACTTGGATTCGTACTCTTCACGGGTGTCTTCTTCATTGCGTTCAATGTTTCCTAATGCTGAATAATCGTCTATCTTTCCGTATGATTTGAGCATACTCTCATACTTGTTGCCAATGCCATCGCCCTTCATCTTTGCCTCAGGCAGGTCAGGGTTGAGGTACTCGGTCGTTGCAAGACCATCAGGAATCTCAGCCTTCTCCGTGTGGAAAAGGTCTATGACAAAGTAACCGACGAACAGCAGGGGGAAGTAGATGATAAGCGGAATCATATACTTCGGCTGCTTCCAGTTAATCTTCTTCAGTGCATCCATTGTTTTCTGTATTTTGGTTATTGTTCTTTTGATTATCTCTGTTCATGACTGGCAGTATGGTGTGGGCATTGCTGATGGCTGTATTGACCTTCTTGCGTCTCTGCCGCATCAGATGCTCCTGCCTCTCCGTGGCACTCTGGGTGGACTGCTGATGATTGTACACCACGACCATCCTGTAGATGTTGAATCCGAAACTGAGCAGGATAAACCCGAAGACAAGGGCAAGGAACAGTCGTTTATGGTTGTTGGCAAACTGCTGCACCTTGATGGCTAACACATCAAGTTTGAGAGTGCGTGCGAACTTGCGACCGGCCTTGACCTCTTCTTCATACCTCTGGCGGTACTTTGGATCATCCTTGTCAGGCATCTTTTCTCCGACGAGCATTTTCTTCCATCCCATAATCAGTACGTCAATTTGGTTTTCTGTTCTATATCCTTATTGAGAAGCGTTCTCCAGTTGGTGATGAGCAGGCCATGAGGGTTGTTGTCCGTCCTGGGAACACGTTTGAGCTGTCCTGCCGTGACAAGCTCTCGGGTAAGGATGCTTGTTCGTCTCTCAATACGCTGGCGGCCATAGTAGGTGAACTCCATCTTCTCTTTGTCGAAGTTGATGCTGTCGCAGAAGATGCTGAACACGGCACTCGTACCCATGATATTGGAATAGAAGCCTTTCTCCTTCAACGTGTTGTACTGGGCAAGACCTGTCTCATCAACCAGATACATGGCTTTGTCCATGGTGTATTTGATGTACTTGTCGTCAGGAGCCAGGGTGAAGAAATAGTGGTGGAACATCTCCACATGGGACTTGGCTTCCACATCGAGAGTCTCCTCCATGGTGCTTCGCTGGACAAGGATGGGCACATTGCCATCCAACACATATACTTTCTGATGGGCATCGGACACCATTACCTTAGCTGTCCAAATGCTGGAGATACTGATGATGATACAGCCCAGAAGGAAGAGGGAGCAGATAATTAAAACCAGCTTGATCTTGTTTTCGAGATTCTTGATAACCATATTTTCAATCGCTTTTCTTGTTTATATCACTTTGTTTATCATGCCCTGGGTGGACATCTTGGCTTGCTGTGCCACACCTTCACCGAAGTTACGAGTAGAGAATGCCGTATCACCCTCTGGTATCATCCATGCGGCAAGGTCTGGCACGAGGTTCAGGCACTTCAAAGCCACGATGCTCGCTGCCATGAGGTAGCCGGCAGAGAAGAAGGAGTTCTGAAGGTAGGCTGCCATGGTCTGCTCGCTCTCCGTGATGGCTGTGAGGTTCTCCACCTGTATGCAGAGCACGATGTCAAAGAGAAGCAGGACATAGAAACCGACGAAGTACAACATGGCACCGTAGAAATGCACCGTCAGATAGCGTATCAGCCACTTAGCCCATGCACCTTCCCATTTCGGTAAAAGAGAGAACGCCCATTGTATCGGACCGAAAATGGTGAGCATACCCAGCAATATCTGCTGGCAATAGATGGTTGCCCACCAACCGATGCGGAAGACAATCAAGGCGATGAGCATGATGATCTTGTCGATGCCGACCACTGCTCCTGCCGTCAGTGATGTGAACCAAAGCCTTGAAGCGTCAGTCTCCATGTTTGTGACTTCATCTACACCTGCCTGTTCCATGGTGGACTCTATGAGGTTAGGGTCAGATGTTCCCGAATGGGCTACATCCGCCTGTGCCTGCAAAGAGGTGTAAAGGGTGTCTCTGTTGTAGATAAGTTCCTGTACTTCCTCAAACTTGTCCTCAATCTGCGCTGACTCTGCTTCATACAGGTCATGGGTGTAAGAGCCTATGCAGTTGGGGATATACGAGAGGAAATCAAGTACACACCAGTCGCTGCCTCCTTCGGTAATGCCTGTATCAGCAGGTGGGTACCACCAACAGAGGATGACACTGACCACAAGGGGCTTGAAGAGTTTCATGATGTCGATGGGCTCATGCTTCACCATCATCTTGTAGGCCATGCTGCCAGCAACAATGATGGAGAACAGTGCGGCCAGTGCCATACACATCTGTAATATCCACCAGAACGGCCCCTGCGAGCCTGTGAATGTGGCATCACATAGGAACTCGTTGGTCTGGAATATCACATCATCAATCTCCTGTTCGAGGATATTGATACCGAAATCCGAGAGGATATTTGAATCTGCCATATATCGTTATCTTTCTACTATGTTTTCTGAATCATCATTGTCTCCTTCACCTGTGTTGCCTCCTGCGTTTCTGCGTCCGGCATCACGCCACCTTTCTTGTGCTGCCAAGGCGTGGGCTGCTACGTTGCTGCGTCTGTCAAGCCGTGCTGCCAGGAGGGACGATGTCTTACTCTTGTTGCTCAACTGTACCAGGAAGGAGACAAGGGTCTCGTTCTGCTGGGATATGTCGGCATAGATGGCGAGGTACTGTCTCTTTCTCTGTGCGTTGGGCATATAGGCATCCTGCGTCACCTTGATGGCGGTTTTGTACATATTGCAGTATTCTTCCCATCTGGACTTGTCTGCCAACGAACCTCCTGCGCTGACGATGCGGTTGATGTTTGCTTCGAAGGCTGTGAGTTTGTCCGTTATCTTGTTCCCCTCGGCGAGCCAGGCGATGTCTATCTGGCGGTCTGCCACATTGAGGGCTTCAATCTCTGCTCTCTGGGTAAGGTAAGCCTTGATGCTGTCTGCAACATCTACCTGCTGATAGGACGATACTCCTGCCAGCGACCTGAAGCCCAGCTTGTTCTTCCGGGCTGCGCTCTTCTGATAGCTGTTGTGGAACACATCATAGTAGAAGGCTGGTGTCAGTCCTCCTACACCAATCTCCTGAACCGTTATCTGGTTCATCTTGGTGGCATCGTGGTTGTAGGTCACATAACTCTGTGCTGATGAGTTAAAGCATAACATCATCATACCTACAAAAGACGCTGAACGTAAAAGTGTTATCTCAAACATATTCTTCTTTTGTTTAACGTTATCCTAATATCCCAAATAGCCTGCCCCTTTCCATCTGCCGAAAGCATCGTTGACGATTTCCAGCTTTGTCTTGGCTCGATAGACCTGCCGTTTCCAATAGCCGATGCGCACCTGTATGTACCTCCATGTGTCAAAGTACGCCTTGTTCAGATGCTTGCGGATATTGTCAAGCGAGTTGTTGATGTTCGTCAGGACAAGGAGCAGGTCTGAGGTGGTGCAGGCGGCTGCTCCTGTGGCATAGAGCACCAAGTCGCTGACGGAGTTGTACAGGTTGTCGCCTTCCTCTGCTATCTTGGCAAGTGCCCTCATGTTGATGGTGACAATCATGGTGTCCGTGCTCACTATATTGCCTCGCTCCAGACATTTTTCCTTGAAGTCGCTGAGCATGTCCTTATAGTCTCCAATACGGTCACTGATGTTCTCGTAGGTGTTGTACACATTCAGACTGGTGCGCAGAGACTGGTAAAGCACGTCTATGACATCAAAGGCTCTTGTGTATTTGTCCAGCTCTTTGTTGATGTCGCGGAATCCTTTGTTGGCATCACCGCTATAGTCATGCAGCAGTTTGTTGCTTGCCTCCAGCGTGGAGCGGACCAGCAGCAGGCTTCTCTGCTCCTTGTGGTCGTTGATGTAGGCTTCCACAGAAGTGACATCGAAGCTGAACTGGGCATACATGGAGGAAGGCAACAGGGCCAGCAGGCATACAATGAGAGCCATTATCTTATTATTATTCTTCTTCATCTTCTTCGTCATATTTGCCGTTATACGTATCTGAATGTGCGCTGTTGGCAGCATTGCGCAACCAACGCTTCCTGCATCTCTCAATGAGCGTAAGCCTTCTGCCTTGGTCTGTGTCGAGAGGGGCTATACTGCGGAGGATGTCTATGATGGAATGCTTGTAGTGCATCATCTTCTCAAACGACACAAGGTCGGCATAGATCTTGGTGAGACGGCTGTCTATCTGACGTGCGATGTCCAGGCGGTCGCTGGTCCACAACAGATGGTGGGTGTCTTCCGTGTCATCTGATTCCACAGGACTGCTTTTGGCATATTCGACCGTTGGCTCACAGGATGGGTATTCCCGGGCTATCTCTGATAGCTTGGCATTGACCTCATCGGCTTTCTCCTGGTCTGTCTTTGACGGATCGAGGTTGATGACTGCCACCACCTGCGTGTCGCTGTACTCTGTGGTAAGCGTCCATGAAATCTGGACGATGGCACGGTGTATCTTGATGCCAAGGAAGTATTTCGGCTTTCTTGCAATGGAGATGGTGGCCTTGAACGTGATAGTGCCGTTGATATTGGGCATGGATGCAGTGCGAACGAAAGTGTTGCCCTCCCATGCACCTGCTCCGTTCCAGCTGAGGTTATAGGCATTCTTGCAGTCCTGCATGATGGCTGGGATGCGGTAGTAGTCATCAGTGGCGGCGTTCTCTCCATCAACAGCCTCTTGCTTGGCTTGGTTATAGTCTGCAAGTTCTTTTTCTGCTGCACTTTTCTCTGACTTCAACACAGATATGCGGTCTTTGTTGGCGTTATATTGCTGACGATACCTTGCGGCATCTTCAACACTGGAAGTCTGTATCTGCTTCAGGAGGTTAGAGTTTTCCGCTTCCAATCGGGCTATTTCTGTATCAATGGATGCTATCCGGCTCTCTGTCTCGGCAATCTTTGCATCAATCTCGGAGGTGTTGACACTCTCCGAAGTGATACTGGTAGCCATGGAGCACTGCTTGGTGTGGGCATTGACGCTGCCTCCGCACTGAGAGCATTTGTATTGGGTGGATCCTTCACCCAGTTTGGTGCCGTCATGGCAGGTGACGCTGATGGTTGCCGTCTCGCATCCTGCCATCTTCTCCGCATTGGTGGCCTGATAGTATCGCTTGCTGTCACTGCCAATGTAGTAACGGATGCCGTCTTCGTTGTCATTGTAGTCGGCAAGACGGGCGTTCAAGCCTGCTCTGAAAGTGGCCATGTCCATGGAATAGGAATCGAAGACATCTTCATATTTGACCTCTTGCCTGTACCATGACTTGGTCACATGTATCTCGTAGGCGTATGCCTTAGCATACTGACCGCTTTTCTTTTTGCTGAGAATGTATGCTGATGAATAGTAGCTGATGTTGTAGTTGTAGCCGTCATTAGAGTTATTGAGCTGTTGCACACGGCTACGGCTCCAGCCTGCATGATTCTCTGAGTTCTGGAGTGCTGCCTCCCGTTGTGAGGAGGATGGATAGAAATCAGGATCTGTTGTACTGATGCGATACCAATGGTCGCCATACAGGATGGCATCATCATCTGTCGGAGGATAGTAGTCGCAGAGCTTCTCGCTTCCTTGGTCAACACTGTAGATATACCATCGCTGAGTATAGTATTGTCCCATGCCTTCCCTGGCATAGTCTGTAATCCATGCTGTGGTATTGTAATTCGACAAAGAGAAAAGGTTGGCAATGCCCTCCTGTCCACCAACAAACTGCAACAGGGTATTGCCGGCATTGGTGGAGAGGTCGTTGTAGAGGTCGTATGTATTCTCTGCTATCTCGATGACACTGCTGGTCTTGTCCATCAGTGTGCCGTTGAAATTGCTGTTGCCGACAATGGAACTGACAGCATTGCCAGCACCTGCCGAGGCAAGGCTGACTCCCATTGCATAGAGGTTATCGATGTCTGCTTTGAGATTGTCCTTGGTAAAGTTGGAGCCAATATCAGAAAAGTTGTCCAGCAGGTTCTTCCAATCCACATCTCCAAGTTCGGACAGTTTGAGGATGGCGGCAAGTTCCTGATTGATTTCCAGGAATGCGATGTCCCTGAAGGAAAGCCGACTGTTGGTGACAATGGACTCAAACTGATAGCAGAGTGTCTTTGTCTCTTCGCACACCTTATACAGATAGCTGCCCCAATAGAGGGCGTTCTGCGGACTACGCAACATCATGCCTGCCACAGTCCAGATCTTGGGCATAATCTTGGCGGAGACCATGTTATAGATGCGTCGGTAATAATAGTTCTCAGTGGAACTTGTCCATAGACCTAAGTCTGTAAGGGCACGGCGGTCGAGGAACTTGGACGTGAAGATACCAGCCGCAGCCACTTCCGCAGCTTGGTAGTATTCACGTATCTTGGCCACCTGTTCGGCATAATACGCCTCGGTGGCAGCCTCCGACGCAAAGGCGGCTGTCATCTCTGCTACAGTGCGCTTGTCGTAGTTGACACTGTAGTACTGTGCCGTCGTTGGTACGGCAGCACAGACGAAGAGGATGATTATGAACAGATAGCGTTTCATTGTTGGGATGAATGTTTCGTTGTTTCTACTTTCTTATTCAGATTGGTTGTGGGGAGTGAGATGAAGCACATGGCCTGTCTGGTTGACCTTCTGGGCGAATGGCAATGACTTGGAGATTCCTGAAAGTTCCCAGTCACGGCAGTAGGCTTCTATGGCGTGCTGATGGTCGCACTGCAGCTCTTTCTTGTAGAGCTTCAGGGCTTCCTTCTCGGCTCGCTCGGTGGTGTAGGTCATATAGCACTCATGGGGCTCTTCCACTCCAAAGACCGCACCGACGGAACCACGACGGATGAAGACTTCCCGGAAGAAGCTGCGCCCTTCCTTGTTCTCCAGACGGTTGATGGTGAAGATTTTCTTGCAATCGACATCGGTCAAGCCAAGGATGGCCTTGATCTCGTCGAATCGCTCGCGGAACTTTGCCTGATCGAGCAGCATCACGACATCGGAGTTGTTGATGATGGCTTCCTTGACAATGGGACTGCCTACAATGTCCTGAATCTCCTGTGTCACCACACCTACGCTCGCCCAGAATTTTCGGGCTGTCTTATAGAGATACTTGATATACTCTGCCATCATAGGGGAGGCGATGGCTTTCCATGCCTCTTCGATGACCAGCACCTTGCGGTTCTTCTTTATACGCATCTTCTGGATGAAGACATCCATGATGATAAGGGTGACAAGAGGAAACAAGAGCGGGTCATCCTTTATGGAGTCAATCTCGAAGACAATGAAGGTCTCGTCAAACAGCTTCGTGTCCAGGTTCTCATTGAGGGTCAGCTCATGGCTGCCTCCCTTGTAGAAGTCCTTCAGCAGATAGTTGTAGGCTGCCAGGTCGATGCCGGCAAGGTTGTTCTCCTTGATGATGGTCGGGATGCGGACAGTGCTGTACTCGTAGAAGGTGTTGAATGAGAGGTTGTCGATGCGCTTCTTCACAAAGTATTCATCGAAATACTCGGTGATGACTTGCTCTACCAAACGGTCTTCCGTCTTGGTGACTTCTCCCTGAGTTCCCTTCCAGATAAGCATGATGAGATTCTTCAGGAAGCCAATCTTCTCGATATTCAACTCCTCTCGCTTGATGGCAAAGGGGTTCATCGTGATAGGATGCTCGTCGGTATAGCTGATATACTTACCTCCGACATACTCGCAGAGTCCCTCATACGAGTTACCTGTATCGACCATGACCACATCGGTGTTCTGCTCCCACATCTGGCGCACTACGCTGTTCATGTGGAAAGACTTGCCGCTACCACTTGGACCCAGACAGAAGAAATTTGAGTTGTCCGTAATCTTGTTCTTGCCTTCCTTGCCGCTGATGTCAATTGCAACTGGAACACCCTGTCGGTCGGTATAGTAGATTTTCAATGGGGTCTCCTCGCTATGCTGTATGTGCTCCTTATACATGAGACAGGCAGCAGCGTCACTCAACGTGAGGAAGCGGTCGTAGTCGGGATTCATGCCGTAACAGTTGCCGGGGAAGGAGTTGACGAACAGCTCCAACTGGTTGTAGGCACGCTTGCTGATATGGATGCCCAAACGACCGAAGGTGTTTTCCAGATGGTTGGTGCATTTCTGGATGTCGGCATCAATGGGAACACCCACGACAAGGTTAAAATGGGCATAGACCAGCTGCTTGTTCTCCCTGGCAATGACTTCCTGCACTTTCTTGATGTCCTCCACTGCAATGAGGTTGCTGGGGTTGGGCATACTGGCATGACGGTTCTTCTTCTTGTCGAGAAGGGAGAGCTCTCGCTTCTGGTTCGGTATGAAGAACATCTGGTTATACACCACGACATCGGCTGACGGGATGCTGTCAACCAAGGACACCATGTCAACAGGCATGGCGACATTGTTCACCTCGATATTGGTGAAGGGACGGACGATGGAAGGGGTGTTGATGCAATCGACATCGACAAGGCTATAGACCTTGCAACGCTTGTCGCCCATGCAGATGGACTCTTCATCTACCTTGAAGTTAGTCATGGAGATTATCTTGTCTTTGAAGTTCATGGCGAAATAACGGTCAACATAATCACGGGCTGTAGTGCCGTCAAGATAGGTCGCCGATACTCCCGAATCCTTCAACTGGTCTTTCACTTTGCGTATCTTCACGACAAAGTCACGCCATTTCTTGCTGTCAAAAGAGAAGATGCGACTCTTCTTGTTCTCCTGAGTAATGATAAGGTAGGTCTGACTGTCGGTATAGGGACGGCCTGTGAAATACTTGAAATAAGACTCTGACAGAAACTCATGATTATCGTTACTCTCATCATGGAAATGCTTGCGGACAAACACATCCTGTTTATGGATGGCATAGCCTTCACCAAGAGTCTGGGCAAGGGAGGTCATCAGATGGTTGAACTCATAATAGCTGTCGATGTTGGCAGAATACTTCTGGACGGGGTTCTCCATCTTCAGGATGGCAGAATACTCCCCGGTCTTGGTATAGAGCACACCGATGCCATCCACGTCCTCGATAGAGAAGTAGATGTCCTGGAATATCTTCTTGCGCTTGCCGCCTGTACCAAAAGCTGATACGGAAATTGCCATACCAATAAGGATAGCCACGAATGTTATGATAACGTATAGAATCATTCTTGTTCTGGGTTTACATTAACTTGATATGAAGATAGGCCCATCCTGACGAAAGGGTGAGCCTATCGGTTACACTATTCAGATTTCAACACACTTGCTCATTTGTTTACGTTTGAATTGAGTTTAATCACATTCTATGCGAACAAGCATAGATGAACACACCATGATCCTCCTTCTTGGTATGCAACCCCTTCTTCTGCTTGAAGAAGATAAGGGCTGCACCAGTACATAGAGAAACGGCAAGGACGAGGAGACCCGCCACAAAGCCAAGGATGCAGTAGGTGATGATGAAGCCGAGAATGGCTCCACCAACAGCACAGGCTGCCCAGGTGATGTAGCGACCTTGAAACCCCATAAATTCAAGGGGCTTTTGCAGTCCCTTGAACATGGGATAACAGACGTACTGAGTATCGTTGTTTATTGCTGACATGATGTATCTCTATTGCTTGAACGACAGGTTAGATACCGAAGAACAGTGGCAGAGCCTGGGCTGCTGCGACAAGGAAGATACATGCGCCAACGACCATCATTATCTTCTTCTTCAGAATCTGCTTCCGAATTGTAAAGTGCTGAATATCAACACTCCCAAAAAGCAAAAAGTACCAAAAGAAACAAACTGGAAACAAAAATTTCAAAAACCCCAAAATGAAAACATCTGCTTAACATATCTTAACACGGAAATGAACGGAAATTTTCATTTTCTATCATTTTGTGCTGCGTTCCTGAAGGTGCAAAATCAGGTATTGTGAACCTTATTGTCGTTTCAGCAATCAGGTTGAAAAAATGGCTTTAGTTGGAAAAATGTGCACGAAAAGTGGGCTTTTCAGGTGGCATTTTATAGTATTTTCTGCGAAAATACAGTTGTATGTTTAACTTTCTACGTATAAGTCTCTTTAGTCTCACGGAATTTTATTAACTTTGCACCAAAGTTTATTTTAATTGCCCTAAAATCCGCAACTATCATCCAATACACGATTAAGGGTAGATTTATGAGTCGT